>PJTZ01000034.1_pt1 | contig 188459 bp, 114 predicted proteins | sample 1512131 | NCBI WGS metagenome assembly PJTZ01 (sample SAMN08177679, study PRJNA422409) | Soil metagenome, whole genome shotgun sequencing project. | reverse complement strand
GAGCATCTGTTTTATCTGTAGAACCGGAAAGACTAATGTTGTTTGTAGAAGTTACTTCCGGTTTGAAAAAATACTTTCGGTTATTCTCGTAAGCTCTCCACAAGGTACGTTCGGGTGGAACTAGTCTATAATATTCGGGGTCATACTGGTAATACATCTGCCCGTTAAATTTCGGTCCCCAAGCGGAAGACGTACTAAGTGTGCTGGCACCGTCTTCGGTTTGTCCGTATGAATAGTACAAATCCTGCCCATCGTTGCCCTGCCCATATTCATATTGATAGTCTGGCCATCGGTTGATCGTTCCCATGGCAGTATTGGAATTGATGGAAACTCCGAAACCACCACCTTTACGTCCGGTTTTGGTCGTGATAATCAAAGCGCCGTTAGCTCCACGGTAACCATATAAAGCTGCGGCAGCAGGTCCTTTTAGTACGGAAACTGATTCGATATCGTCCGGATTAAGATCGGACAAGGACGATCCGAAGTCTACAGGGGCGTCCGAGCTGATGTAGTTTCCACTTCCACTGGAAGTCATTGTCCTGCCAGCTTCCATAATGATACCATCAATGACGATAAGGGCACCATTGTCACCCGAGAGAGAGGTTTCTCCCCGAAGGATAATCTCGTTAGACCCAAGGGGTCCTCCATTTGACTTTGTAATATTAAGACCTGCCACTTTACCGACCAAGGCGTCTGACCAGTTGTTGGATATAGCCTCTGTTAATGCTTCGCCTGATACGGTAGTTGTTGAATACCCTAGTGCTTTCTGTTCCCTTTTGATTCCCAATGCCGTTACAACAACTTCTTCTACTTCTTGTGTACTGGAGGTCAAACGAACTGTAACCTCGCCGCCGGCCGTTATACGTTGAGTATGGGCAGTATATCCGATACTGGAAAACGTTACTTCGCTACCGCGTGTTGCCCTAATAGAGAAGTTTCCAGAAACATCTGTTGTACCCAACGTTCTTCCCTGGCTGGTGATTGTGACCGAAGAAATGGATTCGCCACTAGCGGCATCTAGTACCTTTCCTTGTACAGTCACCTGTTCTTGGTTCTGATAACTGATGTGCGTTCGTTCGATATTATTCGCCGCTGCCGAAGCCAGTGGGGCGAGCAATAAGAACGCAGACAACTGCAGCATACAATTTCTTTTTGAAATTGCCTGACGCCGATCTGCTCTTTGGTAGAGTAAAGTTCTCATCATATTTGTTGTTTTAATAATTTCTCTAGACTAAGATTATATGTTAGTTTGTACTTGGTTGTTTGTTTTATCTTTTTAAACGAAGCTTTATGAAAGTTTTTTATTTTATTGGTTATGTGTATGTTTTCTTCCTTTATAATTTGTTTCCAGTGTTTTTTATAGTGGTTTGTTTGTTGTGTTTCAATATGTAATCCAAAAAATAACGGTTGCTGATACAATATTAAATATAAAAAATTATACACACAAACAAAACGTAAATAAATAATAAAAAATCGTAGCAAAACGAAAGTAAAGGGGTGGGTTATAAAAGAATGAACGTAACAGCATAATTCAAAATGGATGTTAAAATTTTGTTGCAATACTAGAAAAAAGCTGTTACTTAAATGTTAATTAAAGGTTACTAAAACTATCTAAGGCGGGAGCAGGTTTAACAAAAAAGCCTTGACCAACTATATAAGCTTGGCCAAGGCTGAACTTTGTCAAAAAGAGAATATGGTTTTTACATGTATAATTTAGGGAGCGATCGTTAAGACTCCATTTTTGATTTTTGCATTTTTTATAATAAGTTTTTCCGATCCACTGTTAGGTGCGTGATATGATATTTTGAATTTACCGTTTCTTGTCCGGAACAACATTCCGTGTCCGCCGTCGTCACTGTTCAGGGGATTTTCCGATTGTCTCCAAGGCCCTTCTATCTTTCCCGAAGCAGAATAAGCCACACCTATCGCATATTTCCCAGTTAAATCAAAACTCGACCACAGCATGAACAGGATACCATCTTCACCGCGATGTATAAAGGGAGCGTCGGTGATATTCCCGTGTTTATCATGTTGTTCAGAGTAAATGCCCTTTACCCATGGAGCCGCACTTGCTTTAAATAATAAAATTGGCTCGTCCAAAGCTGTTGTCAGATCATCGCTTACTCGCTGTGCATATATTTCCCCGTCCGTAACTTCTAACCATTCGCGGCAAAAAAGCATCCAGGGCTTGTCATCTTGATCTACATACAATGCTGCGTCAAGGCTCATCCATTCTTTAGGGGTGATTGGCGCGTTCACTAGTGGTTTAAAATCTTTGTCGGGGTAATCGGATACCAATATCGATGTTCCTCTTTTTTTATATACATCAGAAAATGTCACGAACAAATAATATTTTCCTCTATAATAATAGCAATCCGGTGCCCAAAAGTCCTCTTTTCCCCAAAAATCATTCTCCGGAATGAATACGTTTCCAATATCTTCCCAAGCTTGTAAATCTTTACTTCTATAACCTTTTATCGAAGGCTTATTATTAGCATAGGTATAGTAGTAATCGCTTTTTCTATCGTAGAGAATAAACGGGTCTCTTAAAGACATCTCATTCGCGTCGATCATCTGTGTTTGTTGTCGCCGCATATCTTCAGATTTCTGTAGGCTACCACACCCTACGTATAGAAAAGCAGAAAATAGGATGTAGATATAGTTCAAAAATATTTTCATATTTATAGATGTTTATTTGATAATTAAGCTTCCGTTTACTTCTTCTATTTTGGTGATCCTGGGTCGTGGAGTGCCAGAATTCGGAACATGATACGAAATATATTTATAACCATCGAAACCTTTAAAAATCATAGCATGTCCCCCATCGTCGTTATTCAGTTGATCCGGTAGATGCCTCCAAGGACCTTCCACTGTTCCGGATTCAGATTCGGCAACTCCGATTGCATAATTTCCGTTTTTGTCAAAGCTTGACCATAACATTTGTAGCTTGCCACTGGCCGTTTTGTACAAAAATGGGGCATCTGTTACATAACCGATTGTGTTTCCGGAGCGAATAGGAGCGGCCCATGCCGCCGCGGAAGCGTTTAATAACAACAAAGGTGTTCCGATTGTTGTTTTTAAATCAGGGGTTAAACGCTGTGCGTAAATTAAACCATCTGTGACTTCTAGCCATTCCCTGCAAAAAACAATCCACGGAGTGTCTTCCTCATCAATGAAAAGGCTTCCGTCCAAACTCATCCATTCAGTTGGTGTGATAGCACGGTTTTCTAAAGGCTTGTACGGTCCGGTGACTTTATCAGCAATTAATATAGAGGTACCCCTTTTAGCTGATGGAGCCGAAAATGTAGCGAAAATATAGAACTTGTTTTGATATTTATATAAATCCGGTGCCCAAAAATCCTGTTTACCCCAAAAATCGGCTCCTGCGCTAAATATGTATCCCTCGTCTTTCCAATTTTCAAGATCCTTGCTACTATACATTCGGAAATGTGGTTGATTGTTAAACGTGAGATAATAGGTTTCCGATACTTCATCTGCAAAGACAAAGGGATCTCTACCTTGCAATTGTTCTATGGGAATCGGATATGCAACTTTAACTGTGTCAATAATACTTTCGGGATATTCACCCCATTGGGTATCGCATGCCGAAAATAATATAGATAAAAAATAGATATTAAATAAAAAGACTTTCATGACTGTCAATATTTTATTAATTATAACCAGGATTTTGTTTTAAGTTGGGGTTCTCTATAATCGCCCATTGTGGAATAGGAAATAATAAGTTCTTTTCGGAAAAGTTAAATGCATATTTTTTTCCTTCTTCTATATATTTTCCCATCCGGATTAAATCTTCTCTTCGTTTTCCTTCATACCAAAACTCCCAGCCTCTTTCCTTTAAAATATGATCTCTTAAGGATCCTTTATCAGGAAAATCCACCAATTTTAAAGAATACTCGTTGTCTCCTCCTATTTGCTTTGCTACCGATGTTACTTTAAAATTATCAATCCATAACGTAAAATTCGAACCCGAATTACCGAGCGCTAACATAACATTGGCATTATTACCAGTTCTTGAAGATTCGGAAGTTTCTATTTCAATCTCTGTAGGCGTATTTGCTTCCAAAGATATGGTTTCAACATGGTCAAAGCCATTCTCAAACCGTATATCGAAACGGATGTTCTTATCGGATAGAGCAATAAAAGAAAGTTTGTATTGTCTCCCGGTTTCGTAAGTAAAAGTTTCATTTCTTACTTGCAAAGCCCAAAACTCGCTACCTGAATTTGCTACGTCGATTTTTAAGGCATTTTGATCGCCTAATTTATCTGTATTGTCAATTTCATAACTCCAAGATGCCGCTTCATCATATTTGTTCATGTTAAAGATACCAGCTTTGTTTCCCTCTATTGGAATTTCGAATTTTTCATCTAATAGCGTCATAGACGGGAGGACACCGGTAGGCGTACCAAACGCGCGCCCTCTTATCTGGTTAATTAAATCTATACTTTCTTGGTTTGGTCCATTTATTTCATTTAAAGCTTCAGCCTTAAATAACAATACTTCAGCATATCTGTCCATAACTTTGTCATTCCCCGCCCATATTCCAAAAGCCTGTGGGTCGATGCCGTATTTTAAGGGTAAGGCACCGATATCCGTAGTTCTTAAATTGACGGTTTGATTCGATTTATTGGTGTACTCTGCCCATGAGAGATCTCGTCTTAGGTCATTTTCATGGAATGTGTTATAAAATGCCCATGGCATTCGGTGTCCATTCCACCCGTCTAATGATTGCGAACTTCCATGAGGTGACTGAAAATCGCCAGGGATGATATTTACAAAAGTGTGGTTCCCATATTGATCTCGCGCTTCACCAGCTATGGTAAATATCAATTCTCGGTTTCCTTTGTTATCTGCGCGAAATATTTTCTCATAGTCGGTTTCCAGTTGGTAATGGTTGAGATTGATGATTTCATCTGCTACATGGACTGCCTCACTCCAGTCTTTCTTTCTCATGTAGAATTTTAACAAGTAATGCAGTGCTGCGCCTTTTGTCACCTTGCCAAATTCAGTTTGTGCTACAGGCAGATCGTTTGCAGCTGTCCTTAGTTCATCAACGATGAATGTCTCCACTTCTTGTTCAGACGGGCGATTAGGCTTGTAATCGGGGTCTGGCTGTAAGGCATGGGTATAGTCTGTAATAAGCGGAAGAGGACCGTAAAACCGGTATAGATCATACACGAAGAATGCTCTCAGGGCTCTTACTTCTGCCATAACGACCTTTTTTGCCTCTGGAGCAACCGGCGATTCATCCATTTTTGCCAAGGTGTAGGTTGCTCTGGTTACTGCCGGATTTAACCAGTCATAAAACCCTGTTGTCATGGCCTCATTGATAATCCAATTTCCGTTTAAGAAGTTAGACCAGGCCCACTTCGTTGTCCATTCATCGGTTGCCACTTCGTCCATAACGAGCGAACTACCATCGGAGAACAAATAGGGACCCCACCCGCCCAACCTCAGTTCATGGTAGATGGCTGTTGCTGCGGCGTTTAAGTCTCCGGGTGTTCTGAAAAAATTATTGGTATTAATAGTGCCAGGCAGCTCTGGGTCAAGATTTCTTTCACAAGAACTTGATAACACTACCAATGCTATGAGTGAAAATATTATCCTTTTCATAAATTAAAATTTAAAGTTAATACCAGCGTAAAATGTTCGTTGTGCAGGATAAGCTGCACGACTATTTTCCGCTTCGGGATCTAAGCCAGTATATTTAGTAATAGTAAATAGATTTTGTGCACCGATTACCATTTTAAGATTTTGTATCCCTCCGCGATGTAAAAATCCGTTGGGAAAGTTATACCCTACAGAAAGGGTTTTCAACCGGAGATATGAAGCATTTTGCCAATACGGGTTTCCGTAAGAGCCATAGCTGTTCACTTCTCCGCTTGGCATGGTGGTGCTTGGATTATCAGGCGTCCAACGGTCTTTAACTTCGCGTAGAAAGTTAAAATTATCCCTAAAGCGTTGTGTCCCATAGCTACCTAACACACCATGTTCTATGTACGTTGTTGGCCATCTCAATGCGCCGACCGAAGCATATAGAAAAGCCATTATTTCAAAATTTTTAAACTCGATGATATTGTTTATACCGGCAGTGAACCGTGGTGCTTGAGTACCCATATATACCACATCCGCCTGGTTAATCATGCCGTCTGGTTCACCGGTTAGGTTTCCATTTTCATCAAGACCATCAATGTCTTTAAACTTTTGCTGGCCCGGTAATAGGGAGGGCATAGTTGGTGTACTTTCTCCAAATTGCTTGATGCCGTAAGGAACAAGTGCATAAACTGCTGTCATTGGATCATGGAGCCCCTGATAAGGTTGTAGCATTACCTTGGGGTCTCTGTCCACCCAACGGTCACGATAAGCGGTAAAAGTTAGGATGGTATTCCATCGCAAAGGATTGACGATGTTTAGTGTATTTAACGTAAACTCAAAGCCATGTCCACGGGTACTGCCGATATTCCAAGGTATGGAGCCCACAACCGAGCTTCGGGGAAGTGCGCGATAACTTAGAAGGTCTTCAATGGTTTTATAATAGAAATCAAAATTTCCCGTCACCCTGTTTTCGAAGAAACCAAAGTCAAGTCCAACGTTAAATTCCGTGGTCGTTTCCCATTTAAGATTTGGGTTTCCCAATTTACTTAGATTTACGCCTTGTGTGAGGTTTCCGTTGAAATAGTAGTTTCTGCCATCAAAGCGATAGTATTCAGACGCGGCGTCATTAGGAATATTTTCATTCCCGACTTGTCCCAAACTTGTTCTCAATTTGAGGTCAGAAACGACAGCGACATCTTTAAGAAAATGTTCATCTGACAACCGCCACGCTAATGCGACAGACGGGAAAAAAGCGTACCGGTTATTTGCTCCAAACCGGTCGCTGCCATCAACTCGTCCCGATGCCATCACAATATATTTTCCGTCAAAGGCGTATTGTAATCTGGAAAAATAGGAAACGAGTACGTGCCGGTCGCGGTAAGAATTGACAACAGGTCTCTGCGAACCCGCCTGTATGGCATCGTGTGATAGAATATCCGTTGTAAAATCTTGTGCCCGTGCCCCAGATCCTTGTCCGTTATAGTTTTGATAAGAATAACCTAATACCCCATCTAGTTTGTGTAGAGTTCCTAGTGTCTTATTCATATTTAAAGTAATGTCCGAGACGTAGTCTGTTCGTTCAGCTCGGTTGATATTAGCCTCTCCATTGACTTGGCTTCCATATCTGCTCGTGGTCGGATAATAACTTTTCCGTGCACTGTTGCGAATATCCGCACCGTACGAGAATTTTAGCCAGATGTCTTTGTTTGGCGTAAGATAAAAGTTAGTGAAAACATTGCCTAGAAACCTATAGGCTTGGGTGTTGTCTTCGATATCCAAATAAGATAATGGATGTGCTAAAAGCGGTTGTTTCGGATCTTCTACCCATTTACCTGAAACAGGATCTCGTTCGGGGGCAATGAGCGGGCTATAGTTTAAAGCCGATTCAATAATACCGGCATCTGCATCCCGTCCGTCGCCTAATTGAGAATTTTTTGATTCGGTAGACGCCGCACTAATGGAAGCGCCATAGTCCCACCAACTTTTAATGTTTTGATCGTAGTTAAATCGGGCGGTGACTCTTTCAAGGCCGGTGCTTTTAATAACACCCTCCTGTTCAAAATAATTTAAGGAAAAATATGCTTTAGCCGCTTCACTACCCCGGGCTATACTAAGATTGAATTGGTTCACTTTTCCAGTTTGTGTAATCATGTCATACCAGTCTGTACCGTTACCGGTATTAGCAATCAATTCATCGGAATTTGGGGGTACGAAAGGAGGAACCAAAGAGGAATTTACGCCGCCATAAGGAGGCAGTTTGTTTTGCTGAAGGTACATATCATACATATATCGGTTTTGTTCAACCAGAAATTCTTTTGCAGTCAAAAGTTGTGGGCGTCTCGCAATAGTTTGGTAGGAGGTATTTAAAGAACCTTCGACAATGGAACCAAGTTTGGCTCTTTTCGTGGTTATCAAAATGACACCATTGCTTCCTCTAGCGCCGTAGATTGAGGTGGCTGCAGCGTCTTTTAGAACTTGAATAGATTCGATGTCGTTGGGGTTTATGTCGTTTAATGCACCCCTGCCACCGTTGTAATACTTGTTACCACTTCCAGGTTCAACAGCGTCATAAATAACTGGGAACCCGTCTATAACAACCAAGGGGCCATTTCCTGCGGCTGCAGAAGTAGCACCTCTGATTAATACCGAAACACCGCCACCCGGTTCACTAGAATTGGTAACGGTAACACCAGAAGCCTGTCCTTGTAGTAAGTTGTCTATAGATGGCTGCGATGTTTTGTCAATATGTTCGGGGTTTACTGAAACAATGGCTGCATTTACGTCCTTACGCCGTTGCGTACCGTATCCGATTACGATAACCTCATCTAGATCGGTTACTTGAGCCTTAAGCTTTACTAAGAGTGAGATGTTAGAATTCTCCTTGATTCTATAGCCTGATAATTTCTCTTCTATATATCCGGTATTAGAAATAGTAAACGAATAGGTGTCACCTATTGGGAGATGTCGGAATTCGAAATAACCACTGGAATCAGACGAAGTTCCAGATGTAAAACCGGAAATTGTGTTCGTAACTACAATAGAGGCACCTCCGAGGGGTTCCCCTTTGTCATCGCGAACGTACCCTTTTGCCGAATTGGAGTTTTGACCGAAAGCAAAACCTGTAAGGCAGATTGTGTAGAAGATTAGAAAAGATTTTTTCCACTCCCGAAAAAACAAGTAATGAAACATAATTAAAATTTAAATTTGATTAGTAATTTTGAATCAATTGTCAAATAAACTATAAAGAATACGTTTCATAAAAGACCAACCCTACCTCCTAAGTTATATTTTTAACATAATTCGATAGAATCGCGGTAAAATATATCGTACCCTCGACGTTTGTGGCGTCTATAATGAATTTGAAAAGCTGCTTGATGTTATTTAATTAGGTATTTTATTTTTAATAATATATTGGTTATTCTTTTTTGATAGCTCAAGTCCATTTAGTCTGGAAAGGTATTCTAAAATTTGCTCAAGCGTATCGGTTTTATCAATTTTACCGATAAAGGTTAATTCTTTTAAATCTTCTGTATGATAGTATATATCTACACCATAGATACCACTCAACTGATCGAAAACTTCTCCCAAGGGCTGATTATTAAACATATACCATTGATTTTCAGGATTCCGTGTTTCGGTAGTCGGATGTGAGGGGTTTTCTTTACTATCAATCAATTCTGATGGCTGATGCCGTATTACTTCTTCTTGTTGTGTTTCTTTGGAATAATAATAAACATCTCCTGGTTGTAATATATACTTATCCTTGGAAAAATTATCTGAAATGTATTGTACAGCTAATTTGCCGGTATGTAAGCCAACTCTAATTATCCGATCCGACTTATTTGCCTGTACCGAAAATGATGTTCCGAGTACTGTTGAATATATTTCTTGAGCTTTTACGATGAATTTCCGTAAGCTATCTCTTTGAACGACAAAATGAGCTCCACCATCTAGCGTTGCTAGTCGTTCGTTTTCTTCTGTTATTTCGTACTTCAGGTTACTATTAGGTGCTAAATTTACTTGAGTGCCGTCTTTAAGGGAGAAGAGTAAAGAATCAGTTCCTGTATTGACAAAAAAGTCATGATTTTGATTTATAGGTCTTTGCTCCTGATGGAGCAGTAGAACAAAAATACCGAGTATGATCACGATAGAAGCGGCAACAGAAACGGCTAGCCTGAAGACGTTTCGCCGTTTTCTTTTTTGCTTTTCTTCTGCCCAAAAAGCGATTAACTTATCATTTTCGCGGAGATCATGGTTCAGTGTGTTATTATTTTGGTATTTAGTGAGATAAGATAACCAGTCGTCTTCGTTTAGAAAAGGTGTGAGCGCATCCGGGTTTTCCCTTAAATAGCGGGCAATGGCCTCACTTTCTTCGCGTGGTAAAGCCCCCTTTAAGAAATTCTGTATAGCTCTTTGACTTATCATCCTGTATTATCTACGTTTTAAAAGCTTTCAACCCCTAATCAATAGAAAAATAATTTTTGTACAATTAAAATGAATATCAAGAAATATTTTCTTAACTGTTTAATAGCTAAAGTAATATGCTTTTCTACTGTTTTTATGGATATAGAAAGCTCTTCAGCGATATATTTATTAGAATATCCCTCAATTCTGCTTAATGTGAATATCTGTTTACGCACAGGAGGCATTTGTTCGATACCTTTCTGAAGCATTGTATTAATTTCCTTTAATTGTATCTGATCCCACACCCCACTTGACACTTCTTGTTGTGAGAACTCCCGAAGGGCTGCTATTAAATTATTTTGTTTTCTGATTTCATCGATGAGGGAGGTTTTAGCGATACGGAACAACTGTATTTCTATGGCCAAATCTTCGTTAATGCGGGATCTGTTTTTCCACAATTTTACAAAGGTGATTTGTGTCACTTCCTCCGCTAAAAACCAAGATTGAGTCTTGCTATAAATGTAATTTAGTAGTTTTGGAAAGTATTCTTGATAAACCTTTCCGAATGCAACCTCATCACCAGCTTTTATCTTCCTTAGCATGTTCAGAAATAATCATTGTTTGATCAGTTATTCCTTTTTAACTATGGTTATAAAAAACAGGCGTCTTATGAATTCCGCTTCATTTGTTCGTCGAGCAACTGACGCTTTAACTGCTGCTCTTTTTCCAATGATTTCTTGCGCAATGCTTGCAGTTCTTCCTGCAATTGTTCTGAAGTTTTCTTATGCTCGTTCGTATCTACTTTTGCTTTTCTGAAAGAAGCTAACGTTATTAAAAATGCCAATACGAAGACGATAATGATGCTCCACACCATGGTGTGGTAAGATCCTTTTGCAAAATCAATACCGAGAAAGGAAATGCTATTCGTTTTATGTTGTTCGGCTTGCAATGCGGCATCCAATGTGGTAACCGAATCCCGCAGAGAACTGATGGTGCCTGTCGAAGAGGAAGAATTTGCCTTAAGCGTCGCAATCTCTTTTTGATATCGAGAGATCGAGTCCAATACATTTTTTCGTACGATTTCCAGATTTGTACGACGGATGAGTTTGAAATCGGCATCCTGTGATCTAGACAAATTGCTGAGATTGTTGAATTGCTCGTTCAATGTGCCTTCTTGGATGGCGTACGGCAACATCCGTTTATTTTGTCCAAAAAGTGTGGTTGTCGATACGATAAAAGCGAAAAACAAGAGTTTTTTTAACATAAGTTTTGAGATAACTAAAATAATTTTTCCCCAATGGAATGCTAAAGTTGAAAAATAAAAAAGGGATTTGCAAAAAATAAAAAGATTATATGGTCTGAAAAGAATGGCTTTTACTATAGCATGTTCGCTTCTTTTATCTGTAACGTCCATGTTATGAAAGGTTCAGATGATAACATTCTGTAATAATTAGATAATTATACAGAGGAAAAATACCGATATTAATTGTTGTTTTGGATAACCAATATAGACGTGTATCTATGTTTAGGTTTTTTATAATACTTTTCCGCTTAGAAGAGGGCGGATTAATCAAGAGAGAAAAGAAGAAAGATGAAGGTTTTTTTTAGGTATATTTTCGTGTTTTACTTATGTGGATTGGTAGGTCTGGCAGATTTAATTGCTGCGCCTGTCCGCATCCTTTATGCCGAAAACGCTGTGACGAATGAGCAACGGTTGCAGTATGCCGTTGATAAAATGGTCAACGCTACAGGTCAACCATCATCCGTGTTCCGTTTTGCAGAAACATCATTGAAAAAAGATGACCTTGTGTTGGGCGTATTGGGAGCAACAGAACATTGGGAGGGATTTGTTCCTACAACGCTGTTAGAGAGCTTAAAAGACAAAGAATCATTCCTTGTCTATAGAAAAGATAAAAAATCTCCGTTAATTATTGTCGGAAAAGATGAAACGGGACTGTTGTATGGATGTGAAAAAGCGCTAAAGAATGCATTTTACGATGATAAAGCCGTTTCTTACACGGACGGGCCGGAAATGGTGTTGCGTGGAACGGCTATCGGTATGCAGAAAACCGAATATCTACCCGGACGTGATGTATACGAATATCCTTATACCGAAGATTTGTTTCCATGGTTCTATGACAAGGAATTATGGATACAGTATCTGGATATGATGTTGGAAAACCGCTACAATACGTTGTATTTGTGGAACGGACATCCCTTTTCGTCATTGGTGAAATTGAAAGACTACCCTTATGCGCTGGAAGTGGACGACGAAACATTCGCTAAGAATGAAGAGATTTATCGGTTCTTAACAGAAGAGGCGAATAAGCGGGGGATCTGGGTCATTCAGATGTTTTACAATATTCTGCTCCCAAAACCCTTTGCAGACAAGCATGGTTTAAAAACGCAGGAAAGAAACCGCGTCATTACACCGCTGATAGAAGATTATACGCGTAAATCCATTGCTGCATTTGTCGAGAAGTATCCGAATGTAGGGCTGCTGGTTACATTGGGGGAGGCGATGGAAGGCGTAGGGCAGGATGATATCGATTGGTTTACAAAAACGATTATCCCCGGTGTCAAAGATGGTTTAGGTGCTATACGCAGTGAGCTGGAACCGCCGATTATATTGCGGGCTCATGATACCGATGCACCAGCCGTAATGAAGGAGGCGTTACCGATTTATAAGAATTTGTATACGATGGCGAAGTTTAATGGAGAAGCCCTTACGACTTACGAAACTCGCGGAAAATGGGCAGAACTTCATCAAACGTTGGGTAGTATCGGTACGGTACACATACAGAACGTACATATCTTAGCAAACCTGGAACCGTTTAGATATGCCGCTCCCGATTTTATACAGAAATCGGTGAAATCAATGCACGACATCCATTTCTCCAATGGACTACATTTGTATCCGCAAGCTTCTTACTGGGATTGGCCGTATACGGCGGATAAGACAGAAAAACGCTTGTTGCAGGTGGAACGCGACTGGATATGGTATAAAGCATGGGCACGTTATGCGTGGAAAGCTGATCGCCCCGAATCGGAAGAAAAAGCCTATTGGTCGTCTTTATTAAGCGAATATTACGGTGTTTCAAAGAAAGATGCAACCAGACTCCTGACAGCGTTGGACGAAATTGGAGAAATATCACCTAAGATTCTTCGACGTTTTGGTATTACAGACGGTAATCGCCAAACCTCTTCGCTGGGTATGCTGATGACGCAGCTTATCAACCCTTATCGATATGGACTCTTTACGTTGCTTTACGAATCGGAAGCACCCGAAGGGGAAATGATCATCGAATATGCCGAAAAGGAATTCAAAGGCGAGCAGCATATCGGTGAAACACCTTTGCGTGTTGCGGACGAGATTGTCGCCCATGCCAATAAAGCCGTACAGGCAATAGACGGGATTCAGCAGGCTGCCAACAGGAATAAAGAGGAGTTTCAGCGTTTGATAAATGATATCTATATACATCAAGCACTTGCCGAACATTATAGCTTCAAAGTAAAGTCTGCTATTCAGTTATTGGAGTATAAGTATACGGAGGACGTAGAATCTCTGCGTAAGGCAATACCGGACTTAGAAAAAAGTGTAGAAGCGTATAGAGCGCTGACAGATTTGACAACGGATACCTATCTCTATGCCAATAGCATGCAAACAAAGCAACGGAAGATTCCGATGCGGGGCGTAGATGCAACCTTTAAACACTGGACGGAAATGTTGCCTGTTTTCAAAACCGAACTACAGAATTTTCGGCAAGCAATAGATTCGATAGCATCGGCAGCAGGAACATCAAAAGAAGAACGTAAATTACTCCGGGAAAAAGAAGTTCAAGTGAAGACCGACGTACAATATGCAACGTTGAAAAAAGGTGCGAAACTACATTTGGATCAAGAACTGGTGGTTACCCATCTTGCAAACGAACTGGAAGGCATGAAAGCCGTCATGATAAATTCGGAGGAACAGAAATTAAACGGAACGACGCTGGTATTTGAAAGTGACCAAAATGTGAAAGTATTAGTCGGATACTTTAATAATACAGATAAGGTGTTTGCACCTAAACCCGTATTAGAAATTGATGCCTCTGCCAACGACTACGGACAGGCGGAAGCCAAGGTTCGAAATGCACTGCGTATACAATATATGCCGATGTTGGATATCCATACGTATTCGTTTCCGAAAGGAAAAAATGAGCTCAAAATACCGAAAGGAGAGGCGTTGATATTAGGATTTATATCCGACGATGAGCTTCAACATGCCTACAACGCCGATGTGGATAACCAAGGCGATGATATGGACGATCTGTTTGGGTATTATGAAGAAACTAAACTGTAACAGAATAACGATGAAAATAAAGATAAATAAACTTGCAGGTATGCTGCTGTTCCTCTTACCAGGAGCCTTAACGGCACAGGAGGATTTAAACACCAAGCTGGATACCTATGTCCATAAATTTAACAGACAGGATAATGAAGCAGTTATCAACAAGATTGATAACAAAAGTTCAGCAGCTTGGATGAAAGATAATATTCCGTTGTTTGCCTGTCCGGATAGCGCGATAGAGGAGATCTATTATTTCCGGTGGTGGTCTTACCGAAAACACATCAAGGAGACACCGGAGGGCACGATTGTGACGGAATTTATCGAGCCTGTAAAGCACGCCGCGCGATATAATGCAATCAGTTGTGCATTAGGACATCATATCTATGAAGGGAGGTGGTTGCGGAATAATGATTTTTTGAAAGAGTATGTGGATTTTTGGTTATATCACGCGGATAAAGGAGAAAGTAGGCCGCGATTCCACCAATTCAGCTCATGGTTGGCCGATGCATTGTTAGCCTATTACATGGTCGATAACGATCGGGAATACCTAACAAGTCGTTTAAACGATTTAGATAAAGATTATCTAAAGTGGGAAGAAGAACGGCAGTTGGACAACGGCTTGTTTTGGCAGCATGATGTTAAGGACGGTATGGAAGAGTCTGTATCTGGTGGACGCAGAGAGGAAAATATGCGTCCTACGATTAACAGTTATATGTTCGCCAATGCACGAGCGCTATCGACGATAGCAGAGATGGTCGGCAATGATAGCCTGAAGCGTAATTATGATACGAAAGCGGCACAATTAAAGACGTTGCTGTTGGATTCCCTTTGGGATGAAAAAGACAGCTTCTTTAAAACACGGGTCGAAAAAAATAAGGGCTTGCATCCTGCACGGGAAGCTATCGGGTTTATCCCGTGGGGCTTCCACATTGTTCCCGACCAACGTTCGTATGCCGAAGCGTGGTCACAAGTTGTTGATGCCGCAGGTTTTAAAGCACCGTGGGGATTGACGACAGCAGAACGCAGAGAACCAACGTTCCGTACGCGGGGTTCTGGTCACGGATGTGAATGGGACGGCGCTATCTGGCCTTTCGCCAGTACACAGACACTTCGTGGAATGGCAAACTTTTTGGCAGATTATAAACGCGGAAAACAGATCACCAAAGCTGATTTTTATGAGGCCGTGCAACAATATGCCGCATCCCATGTCATGGACGGCAAACCGTACATCGGTGAATACCAAGATGAACGCACCGGCTATTGGCTGAAAGGTGACCATCCTCGCAGTAAGTTTTACAATCACTCTACCTTTGCCGATATCGTGATCCAAGACCTTATCGGGTTTAAGCCGCAACTCCGTAACGGATTTGAGCTTAAGCCGCTTATTCCGCAGGGGCAATGGGCTTATTTTACCTTGCAGGGTGTTTCGTATAAAGATAAAATAGTCGATATCTATTGGGATGAAAGTGGTGAACAATATGGAAAAGGAAAGGGACTAACCGTCTATGTGGATGGTCAGCGTGTTGCTAAATCGAAAAAATTAAAACCGTTAAAAGTTAACTTACGATAATGAAGAAAGGAATTATTGCATTATGGTTGATGATTGCCACGATGGGAATCTCCGTACAAGCACAACAGTTTTACAACGTATTGGATTACGGCGGAAGCAACGATAGCACCGGGTTGAATACCGCCGCCATTGCCAAAGCTATTGATGCTGCAGCAAGTAAAGGTGGTGGAACGGTCTATTTTCCGGCAGGGAAGTATATTACCGGACCAATACACTTTAAAAGTAATATCACCCTTTTTATCGATGCCGGAGCAGAGCTGCATTTCAGTGATGATTTCGATCATTATCTACCGATGGTAGAATCCCGGTGGGAAGGTACGGAAGTAACAAACTTTTCACCTTTGATCTATGCCGTCGATGTGGAAAATATTGCGATTGTGGGTCGTGGCCTGATTGATGGGCATGGAAAAAAATGGTGGGGTTATTCTGAAGTGACCATCCGAAACCAAAAAGAAGGAGAAGAGACAAAATGGCAAAAGGAATTTAAGCGATTGAACAAAGACGTCTTAGCACCCGACTTGCCAGGATGGGTGGAACGAGGATTTTTACGTCCACCGTTTATCCAGTTTATTCGTTGTAACAACGTACAGATTAAGGATATCAAAATACAGAATTCGCCTTTCTGGACGGTCAATCCACAGTACTGCGATAACGTAACGGTGGATGGCGTTACGATTGATAATCCGCCGTCACCTAATACCGACGGTATTAACCCCGAATCCTGTAGCAATGTCCATATTGCCAATTGCCATATCTCGGTAGGGGACGATTGCATTACCATTAAATCCGGGAAAGACCGTTCCGGCCGTAAAGTAAATATTCCGGCGGAGAATTATACGATAACCAATTGTACGATGTTACGTGGACATGGCGGTGTCGTGATTGGAAGTGAAATGTCCGGTGGCGTGAAGAATATTGTGATTTCCAATTGCGTGTTCGACGGTACGGACCGCGGGATTCGTCTCAAAACGGCACGTGGCCGTGGTGGCGTTGTCGAAAACATCCGTGTGAGCAATATCGTCATGCGGAATATCCGTGATCAAGCTATCGTATTGAATATGCAATATGCAAAAACGGAAGAAGAACCTGTTAGCGAGCGTACACCGCTGTTTAAAAATGTCTATATCAGCGATATGGCCGGAACAACCAATCGGGTTGGCCAGATACTAGGTTTGGAAGAGATGCCTGTTGAAAATGTGAGTTTCAACAATATCAACATGCAATCGAAGGCTGGTTTTTTAGTTGAAAACGCTAAAAACATCTCCTTTAACAATGTACACGTGGATGTCGCTGACGAACCTTTCATCAAGGCAACAAATGTACAAGAGCTTCATATCACGGGAATCCAAAATCGTTCACCGAAGGCAGATCGCCCGATGTTGGTCTTTGAAGAAGTAACGGATGCGAATATACAGCAGAATTTCCCAAGTGCCGGGACGAATACATTCCTCGAGCTTATCGGAGATGAAAATAAGGCGATCTTTATTCACAGCAATAATTTTAAAAATGTGCAGCAAACGGTTACAGGGGCAACGTCGTCCGTAGTCTTAACCAACAATATTGATGCGCAAAAGAAATAACACGATGCGTTTAACGTTTTTCTTTCTCACCTTATCTATCCTCAGTAGTGCCTATTTGCAAGCGCAGCAGAAACTCCGGTATAATGCACCGGCTAGTGAATGGGTGGAAGCACTACCCATCGGAAATGGACGCATGGGAGCGATGATATTTGGTGGCGATAGCGTAGAAGAGATACAATTTAACGAAGAAACACTTTGGACGGGTGAGCCGAGGAATTATAATAAAGCAGGTGCGTACCAATATCTAGATACCATTCGATTGCTTTTAGAAGAAGGTAAGCAGCGTGAAGCAGAAGAACTTGCTATGCGCGAGTTTATGGGGTTGAAAAGCGAAACAGAAGATAATACGCTTTGGCTCGAACGTGTTGGTGCAGAGCGAAAAAAAACAGACGGCGCCTACACTTACGAATTTGATGATGTGGGATGGCCAACGATTCCCGTGCCATCCTACGAGGGTTGGGAAGAAATGGGTCTGGAAGGAGTTGATGGCGCCATCTGGTTCAGAACAACATTTACCTTAACCGCTGCTGATTTAACGAGTGATTGGGAACTCGACTTAAATAGGGTTCGGCAAGACGACTATACGTATGTCAATGGACATTTGGTGGGACACGAAAAAGGCGACCAAGAAAAGCGTTTGTACAACATCCCAAAAGAAAATCTCCGGGAAGGGAAGAATGTGGTTGCTGTTCAAGTGATTAACCTCGCTGGAAAAGGCGGGATTTCGGGATATAAGGATACCCGTAACCCGATCGGGCTTAAAAATGCAAACGGTAAGTTTATTTCCCTGGTCGGGCAATGGAAGTACTGGATACAAGATGCGGATGTACCCAAAGTCGGTGTTTTTCAAGCTTCCTACCAACCTTTTGGCAGTTTGAAGTTTCAATTTCCCGACGGGGATACAGAGCAGTATGAGCGCAGTTTGGATTTGGAGCGGGGCGTAGCGGAAGTAGCCTATACGCAAGCCGATGTACAATATAAACGGACATATTTTGCCAATTATCCGGATAATGTCATTGCTATTCGTTTGGCGGCAGATAAACCGGGACAGATTTCCTTCGCTTTATCGATGGAAACGAAACATCAAAAACATCGGGTATGGAAATTGGATGACCATACGCTAGCCATGACCGTTCAGGTGAAAGGCGGAGCGCTGGAAGGAACCTCGTTTCTAACCGTTAAATTGGATGGGGGAACGGTTACCGAACAAGATCGGCAATTGCATGTACAGGGGGCTAATACGGCCGACGTGTACTTGACAGGAGCCACGAACTATGGAGATTACAAGCAACTTACAGCTGATTATGGACGCAAGGCGCAAAGGCACCATAAAAGAATACGCAAGAAATCATTTTCGAAACTACAACGTACCCATGAACGGGATTATCGAAGTCTATTTGAAAGATTTAGTATAAACCTCGGAGGAGAAGAGCAACGTGCAATACCGACGGACGAACGGTTAAGGCGATTTGTATCTGCGGAAGATCCCGATCTGATTGCATTATATATACAGTTTGGGCGTTATCTACAAATTGCGAGCGCGCGTGAAGGAACACACCCCGCGAATCTACAAGGGATATGGAATCCTTGGTTAGAACCGTCCTGGGGGAGTAAGTATACAACAAACATCAACTTGGAGATGAACTATTGGGCGACCGAGATGCTTAATCTCCGTGAATTGCATGGTTCGCTGTTCCAAATGATTCGGGAACTGAGCGAAGCAGGTAAGGAAACTGCGCGCGAATATTATGGTGCGCGTGGTTGGGTACTTCACCATAATACCGATGTTTGGCGTGGAACAGCGCCGATCAATAATTCCAATCATGGTATATGGCCGACCGGCGGCGCATGGCTGGTCACTCATCTTTGGGAGTATTACTTGTTTAATCAAGACAAGAAGGTTATTGCCGAATACTATGATATTATAAAAGGGGCTACGTTGTTCTTCAAGGACTTCCTGATAAAAGACGAAAAAACCGGCTGGTTGGTTAGCACGCCTTCTAACTCCCCCGAAAATGGTGGATTGGTGAAAGGACCAACTATGGATCACCAGATTATACGGGCACTATTTCATGTGTTCACGGAGTCTTCTAAACTGGTTGGAAAAGATGCATCTTTACGTGACTCCATACAAGCGATGTTACCGCAGATTGCACCGAACCAGATCGGGCAATATGGGCAGTTGCAGGAATGGTTGGAAGACGTCGATGATCCAGATAATAAACATCGGCACGTGTCGCATCTATGGGGATTACATCCCGGTAATGAAATTAATATGGACGACACCCCGAAAATGGTGGAGGCTGCAAAGAAATCCTTGATTATGCGTGGTGACGATGGTACGGGCTGGAGCTTAGCTTGGAAGATCAACTTTTGGGCGAGGCTGAAAGATGCACAACATACCTATACCATGATCAAGATGTTACTGCGTCCTGCGGATAAAGCGGGAGGTTCCTATCCGAACCTGTTCGACGCCCATCCACCTTTCCAGATTGACGGTAACTTTGGTGGTGCGGCGGGTATAGGTGAGATGTTGGTACAGAGCCATACGTCATTTGTCGATATCTTGCCGGCGCTGCCCAGGGAACTTTCCAGAGGAACCGTGCGCGGTATCAAAGCGCGTGGAAATTTTGAAATTGACCTGACTTGGGAAAATCATCAGTTAACAGCAATCGCTGTACGTTCGAATGCAGGCAAACCTCTCAAACTTCGGTACAACGGGAAAGTTGTAGAAATGCCTACGAAAAAGAAAAAAACGTATACATTCGATACAGCACTTAACCTTTTAAAATAATGCATAAAATCATTGCCGGTATAGCCGTACTCTTTGTTTTTATTACTTCCGTTTTTGCACAGTCGCCCCGACAAACGATATCCCTCGATGAAGGATGGCAAACGATTATGGATGAACAGGATTCGTCCCGTTATCAAGGTTTTGAACAAGCAGCATTTGTAGAAACAGGAGATTGGAAAACGATAGACGTTCCACATAACTGGGATAGTTACGGCGGATATCGGCGATTGCTTCGCGGAAACTTATTTGGCCATGCGTGGTATCGCAAAGAATTTATGGTGAAGCAGAAGCCTCAAAACAAGCGTTTTTATCTTTTTTTTGAAGGCGTAGGTTCCTATGCTACCGTATGGTTGAACGGAAAGAAGGTGGGATACCATGCAGGAGGACGGACGACATTCACACTGGATGTAAGCGAAGCAATTTATACGGATGGTCGAACCAATTTGTTGGCAGTGCGTGCCGACCATCCGGCAGAAATCCGGGATTTACCCTGGGTAGATGGCGGAGGTTCTGCGGAGCGTGGGTTTTCAGAAGGATCACAGCCCATGGGAATCTTCAGGCCCGTTAGTCTTGTCATAAAGAACGAAGTCAATATTGCACCTTTTGGTGTGCATTATTGGAACGATGAAACAGCAGATGAAAAGAGTGCAGCTATCCAACAAACGATCGAGGTTCAGAACACATCCGCTAAAACTCGCCGATTAACCGTCGTGACGAACATGCGCGATGCAGAAGGAAAAAAAGTATACAGTAGTAAAGATGTGCAACAAATCAATGCACATGCTACGCACGAATTTAAATTGTCACCTCTCCATGTCGACAAACCAACGCTATGGGATACTGAAAATCCCTATTTATATACGATGGAGACCATTGTACAGGAGGGAAGAAAGGTGCTGGATAGATTAGAAACGCCTTATGGCATACGCTCCATACGCTGGCCAAAAGGACTGAAACCTGTAGGTACAAATCAACTGCTTGTCAATGGGAAACCCATTTTCATACACGGTATTGCCGAATATGAACACAAGCTGGGCGGTTCGCACGCCTTTACCGCAGAAGAAATCGCTGCGCGTGTGCGCGATATGAAAGCTTTAGGTTTCAATTCTTTCCGCGATGCGCACCAGCCGCATAATTTGCGTTATCAGCAGTTTTGGGATCAAAATGGTATATTGTTGTGGACACAGATGGCGGCCCATATCTGGTTTGACAACGAAGACTTTCGGACGAACTTTAAAAATCTCCTACGCGATTGGGTAAAAGAACGTAGGAACAGTCCGTCTGTTTTTCTATGGGGGTTGGAAAACGAAAGTACCTTACCAGAAGATTTTGCTCGGGAATGCACAGAACTCATCCGGTCGCTAGATCCGACGGCTTCCATCCAACGATTAGTGACGACCTGTAACGGAGGAAGCGGTACGGATTGGGATGTGCCGCAAAACTGGACAGGAACATACGGAGGAGACCACAACACCTATGGTGAAGACTTAAAGCGCCAAATGCTAGTAGGCGAGTATGGCGCATGGAGGACGTTGGAATTGCATGCAGAACCGCCTTATCTTCCTAACCATCCGGTGTATAGTGAAGCGCGTTTTACTGAGATTCTCGAAACGAAATTGCGATTAGCGGATTCTGTAAAAGGGGAAGCTATCGGGCATTATCAATGGCTATGGAATTCCCACGATAATCCGGGACGTATTCAAGGAGGCGAGGGGCTTCGGGATTTAGATAAAATTGGCCCGGTTAATTATAAGGGGTTGCTAACGCCGTGGGGCGAACCGACAGATGCGTATTATATGTACCGGGCACATTATAGCGATAAAAATGACCCGATGATCCATATCGCTTCCCACACATGGCCTAACCGCTGGTTAATACCGGGCATTAAAGACGCTATCCGTATTTTCTCGAATTGTGATGAAGTGGAGCTTTTCAACGATCTGGAAAATATTTCGCTGGGTGTACAGAAGCATCCGGGATTCGGGAGACCATTTGAATTTAACGGCGTAGATATAAAGTATAATGTGCTATACGCCGAAGGGAGAAATGGTGGCAAAACTGTTGTGCGGGATACCATTGTGCTGTTCAATTTGCCGCAAAGCCCGAATTTTGAAAAGATGCGCGATACCGGGTCGACCTTATTGAAAGGGGAGACAGATGTCCACTATCTGTATCGGGTGAACAGTGGTGGACCTGAATATACGGATATATTTGGTCAACATTGGATGGCAGACCAGCCTTATACAGAAGCGGCAGGTTGGGGTTCCGTTTCCTGGGCGGACAGCTACGACGATATTTCTTCTGTTTTCGCCAGCCAGCGGCGAACGTTTGACCCCATCAAGGGCGTAGCAGACTGGCCGCTATTTCAAACGTTTCGATATGGTTTGGATCAACTGTCTTACCATTTCGATGTACCCAATGGTATATACCGGGTCGAGCTTTATTTTGCCGAACCCTGGGTAGGAGGAGCAGGACTAAAAGATGGTACAGCCATGCGGCTGTTTGATGTCGCAATCAACGACATTGTGCAGGAGCAAAATCTGGATATCTGGAAAGAAGAAGGGCACGATGCCGCGCTGAAGCGTATTTATGAAGTGGAGATCCAAGACAAACAGTTGAAAATACATTTTCCACATGTCGCAGCAGGGCAGGCCATCATTCAGGCGATTGCAATTGCTTCTGTAGATAGAAAACCAGAGGAAACGAAGAAGCGGACACACTATAATATGGAAATAAAATCCGGTATCCCTCCGAAAATAGAACGCTGGATGGATATTGGTCAACGCTATGATTCCGTACAGCAGCTGTCTTTCCAACAGTTACCGGGCTTCTTATATGGCGCGGACTATTTTCAAGTCAGAAAAATGACAGAAGACCTGTCGTTTACTTTCCGTCACCCGACAAATTTCTACCTCCTCGCTAACGCGGAACAGTCCGGATATGAGTTTATGGATGATTCCGTAATGAACAACAAGGGACAGCATCTGCAAGTATACCGTAAGGTGTTGCATAAAGATGAAGAATGGCATTTATCGAAGGACGCACAAGCGGAATTGGTTGTTTTCCAACAACAGAGTGGTTTACAACCCGCATTTGATCTGAAGAAAACGGATACCTATAAAGCAAACGAAGCCACGAATTATCAAAGTATGGCGAAGGTGGACTTCCAAAAACAAGATCGTTTGCAGTATACGGAAAATAATGGCTGGATGGAGTTTGAAATCAAAGTCGGGGTCGCTGATGTGTACGCGCTCACACTGAAATATCATAATGCATCAAAAGAAACGAAACAAGCCACTATTGAACTGATCACGATGGACGATGTTGTACTAAAACCTGCGGAGCAAGTCCGTTTAGAGCCGACGAGAGAAGGCAAATGGAATTATATCGATACCGATACCGGAACAATGATCAATGCTGGAACGTACCGTATCAGGGTCAAATCTATTGATGCTAAGGATATTTATATTGATGCGGTTGATGTTAAGTGATGGTGTATACTTTTTCTTCTTCCGCCTATGCTATGGTTTGCCGACAAACCATCCAGACTTCATCGCCTAGAAAATTGTGCTAGCGGGATATTTAATTTTAGTTTGTTCAAGTTTTGAAATAACAGATTTTAATTTGGCTACATCAAATTTTAAATTATGGTTCGGCATGCTATCAGTAAGGACATTTATAATTTGAGAGACAGCTATTATCTATGGCTTTTATGATGCTATCATTTCTTTTTTGCAGTTTTTCATTTTCTCTTTTGAGGTCATCATATAAGTTATTTAACTGATTGGTTTTATTCTCAGAATCTTCTAAGTTGCTTTTTGTCGTGGTTATATCAGTTATTGTCTGATTAGCGTCTTGTCCCCAGCCTTGTACTATAATACCAAGTACAACTCCTATTGTTAAAATTAGCTTTTTCATAATGTATTAATTTTAGTAGTTTATTGTTATTTTTTTTGCTCATTGTATTTAGATTCCCATTCCTTAGCCAGTTTTTTATCTTTTTTAATACCATAACCACCTTTCGAATAAATTTCATATATTTCTTTCATGGCATTTACATCTCTGTTTTCAACAGCCTTTTCAAGCCAAACCAGTGCTTCCTTATAGTCCATGGGTACACCTTGCCCCTTTGTGTACATAAAACCTATAGAATACATAGCATAACCATTTCCCAAATCGGCAGCTTTCCTGTACCATTCTAATGCTGTTGCAAAATCTTTTACTACGCCTTTTCCTTCATAATAGAAATCACCAATTCTATTCATTGAATAAGTATTTCCTTTATTCGCTGCATATTTAAAATAACCCATCGCTTTCTTGTAATCACCGGCTTTCGAGAGATATATTCCCAGATTTTCTACCGCATCTTTATGACCTTTTAATGCACCTTTTTTAAACCATTCGATTGCTTCTTTTTCATTTTTCTCCACGCCAATGCCTTCAACATAAAGCTCTCCAATATCATTATAAGAATAAGGATTTCCATATGTTGCTGCTTTTTTAAACCAACTCATAGCTTCTGTATAGTTTTGAGTTATGCCTTGACCATATAAATAAGCAACAGCTATATTGCGCGCCGCAAACACACAGCCTTTTTCGACAGCTTTCTTTTTCCATAACAGACCCTCTTCGTATTGTTTACTTTTATCGTAAAGCAACCCCACTAAATTCATTGCCCGCACATTGCCGTTGTTGGCTTCTTTGATTGCCTGAGCCATTGCTTTTGGCAGATCAGTGTCTGTATCGTACAGTTTCTTAGCGCTAACAAAATCAGGAGATTTACTATCTTTTACTAATCGGCTGAAAGAGTTTACTCTGCTTTCTATGGCATAGATTTCTTTAAATTTGTCCATATCAATTTTGCTACCCTGTTTTTTTGCATAGGCCATATAAAGAGGCATTTGCTTTAGCAGTACAATACCGTTCTTATCATCGTCATCTGTATAACTGCACAGTTTATCCGCTACAACTATTTGCTGATAAGCAATTTTGGAAGACCAAGTGCCTAATAATGTCTCAGCTTTATTAAGATGGTTTAAGGCTTGTTCATATTCCTCATTTGCAATATAAGTTTCAGCTTCTTCGAATTCAATTCTTGCTTTCATTTCGTCCTGACAGATACCTCCTAACGCTAACATCATCATGAGAACGGTTAATAATGATTTTATCCCTTTCATAGTTTTATCGTGTTAGAATACTCATTTGACCCATTACCCCAAACTGATCGGGCTGATTTTGATAACCACCAAACGTAATAATGACAGACTTGTTTCCGTTGCTCCATTCATATTTATCCGTGTCGCTGCTTTGTTTGCTTTTTTTAGGAGAAAAGCCGAAGAGACCGGAGAGCTCGTTAACGGTTGGCTCAATAATCTGATCAAGAGCGGACTGACTTAGCGTACCTTTGTAATATCCTTGTTTAAAAGTAGTCTTATAACCTTTTACCAAATTATTTCCGTCTAAATATACAGACTGTAATCCTTCGCTGACCATCATTCCAGTATCCCAAGTATGAAGTTGAACGACCTGAAAACCGAAATATTCATTTGGTTTCTTAACAGCTTTCGTTTTGTGTCTGAAAAAGAAACTATCCTTTTTCAGGAGTTTTAACTCGTCCAAAGGAATACCTATAGGCCAATCCTGATAACTATATTTTTTGAAGTTATCTTCTAAGGCTTTTGTATCATTAATTTTATCAATTACGATATTTTTTTCCGACTCCAACTTGCTGTACAATCGGTAAATCTCCGCTCTTTTTTCTTCTGGAAACATTTTATAATCTGGAAGTTTCTCGAACCGTTTAATAGTTGTCGTCACTTTAGAAAAATACGAAGTATCTCGATCCGCTAGTCTTCTTTCAGTAAGAATCTGCAAATACAAAATTTTGCTATTCTCTTTTCCGAGTATTTGTTTCGCTTTTTCTAATTGAGATAAAACCATCTCATATTCCTTGTTTGCAAATGCTGTTTCTGCGTCTTCGTATTCGATACGAGCCTTCAGGTCGTTTTGTGCAAATACTGCTACGGATAACAGTAGGAGTAATAAGGTTAATAGCTTTGTTTTCATATTCATTTTCTGTTTAATTATTCCAAAAATCATCTTCTTTCTTTTTGGTGGTGGTTGGTTTTGTATTCGTCTTATTATTTGCAGGTGTAGCGGTTGCTTTCGCGGCACTTTCTCCAGTTCCCCAAAAGTCATCATTGTTTATAGTTGCCTTTGCCGGGGTTCCTTTATATTCTATACCTAGAGGGTTTAGCTGTGCTTTTTGCGAAAGGTTGATTAGGCTACTGCGCATCTGCTCGGCCATTTCTTTTTGCGTGTAGTAACCCATCCATACAATGCTTTGTGCGTCTATTTTCTTTTTGATATCCGTGACTAAGGTATTTTTGAATGGCCAGGTGCCATCGCTATATTGCGCTACCGGAAATACATTGCTGATATAAAGATTGGGCGACGTTTCATTCATCCCATTGGCAGGGAAAGAGTAGACAAAGCAATACACCTCGGGCGATTGTATCCGGTGCTTGGACAAGGGCGTGCCACCATCAGCGAATTGCTCGAACAGCTTTGTCCGCAACTCGACGATCGCGTTCCATTTCCTCCGGTTGAGCTCTTTGAGGGCTTCTTCTTTTTGGCGTTCTAAAGATGCCTTACGTTCCCTTACTTCTTTTTCAGCTCTATTGTTGTTGATCACTGAACCCAACAAACCTACAAATTCTCCGGTAGCCTGCCCGGATGCACTCCCGTCATTGAATAACAGATTGACACCCGACTGAATGGACTGGTTGCTGGCTTCATTCCATTCCTGTACATCCTGATTGATAGCATAGTATTTCTGGTTAAATTCAGCTTCCAGTTCTTCAACTGAACGGAAGTTTCCCGAAAGTGTGGAGTTTTCATTCAACCTGTTGCGGGCTTCGGTAGCGGCCTGGGCAGCATAAAAAGTATTGTACAAGTTATTGCTCCAAACATCTATTTTTTGTGCACTTTCTTGACGTAGGCGTTCGTTTTCTGCCATTTGTCGGTTCAGATTGTCGATATAGGCTTGATCTTCGCGTGCTTTTCGCCCGGCGGCTGTTTCGGTACGGCTTTGCGAACCTGCGCTGCGTGTGTTGCTACTTGGGTTATCATTCCAGAAATCATCATCCGTTTTTCTTCTTGCCCCCTTTTGGTCATCTTTGCTCATTTGCCCTCTTTCGGCAACATCTGTCGTTTCGGCATTTTGCTGTTGCTTGGCTTTTCGTGCATCGGCAGAATAGTTTTTGACAATTACACCTGAATATGTTATTCCGACGATCGTACTATGGACATCATCCGTACCCACGTTGATACATTCTTTATCCTGCGTTTCTTTCAGCCAGGTCCCTGTCTTTTTGGATTCTCTCGGTTTTAGGTGCAGGGTACTTCCACCTGTAAGGGCCATGAAACCTCTTTCTACTCTGCCACAGGTATAGGTAATCGCTGTTTCGATTTTTACCTCTACTTCATCAGACAGTGCACTTGACACTAAAAAGTATGTCCTTTGATATTCGGATATACGGTTATATTCTGTAAATATTTCTACCGTTATACCTTCCGGAACCGTCCCCGAAGAACCTCCGGTATAGCGTGGTGCCTGCGCGCCGGTATAGCCGGCGCTAAGAAGCAATACAAAAAGTATATGTAATTTTTTCATAATTTCATAAAAGAAAAATTGTATTCATAATTCGTTAAGTTTATTTGCAAATAAAAATTAAAATCGCAAACAAAAAAATACCCATTATAGGGTATTTTTTTGTTTTTTCTGAGCTGAAGTTTTATGTATTTTTAAAGCACTAATTAAAATGATTGACCGCTATGCAAAAAATGAAGGCATCGCAAAAAATGTGTTGACGAAAAGAGTCCTAAAATTGAAATTGTGCTTATGGAAAGACCCGCACCTATTCACACGGATATCGCTATCTTACGGAACAGAACAGCTACATAGCTACCTTAATTGGTGTCAACGGGTGTACAGATTTTTACCAGGCTGACCTTTCCCGCGAGTTTATCGTGCAGAAGACGAACCTCCTGCTCAGAAACAGAGAGCTGCAGGTTCTCCAATTAATCGTAGAGTGGTTTTCCAACGAAGCCATAGTCCAACGACTGGGTATCTCTAAACATATCGTCAGTACCGTAACAAGATGTTGCGCAAAGTCGGAGCGAATAGCAGTCGGGGATTGATTAAAAGGTGTATGGAACGGGGTTTGCTGTAAATACTGTAAGGATGGATCTAATGCTTGTACGCTCCTTTTGAGGGGAATGTATAAGAAAACTAATTCCTACTCAAATACCTCTTCTTGTACTCCAACGGTGTCAATCCCATGACCTTTTTGAAATGACGGTAGAAGTTAGATACGTTGTTAAACCCACATTCAAAGCAGATAACCTCGGTTGGTAACTTATTTTCAACTAACAGCCGGCAAGCATGGCTGATACGGATTTCCACTAAGAAATCGTAATATGTCTTGCGAGTCATCATTTTGAAGTATCGACAGAAGGACGTGATGCTAAGATTCGCGATATTGGCAACCTCTTCCAGTGTGATATCGTTTTTGTAATGCGTATGAGTATAATTAAAGATATTATTCAAGCGGATATTGTCTGCTTCATTAGACTGATGAAAAGTAGTTTGTGTTTTAACGATGGTTTCACACTCCTCACTTTCAGCGATGGTCTTTAAAATCTGCAACAAAGAGATTATCCTGCCGAGGCCACTCTCTTTGACGCAGTCGTGCATCAATTGCGCGACAACACGTTTCGTTTCCCCTTTAATAAGCAGGCCGCTTTTGGCTTTTTCAAATAATTTGGGTATTAAGTAAGATTCTGGAAGTTGGAGCAATGGCTTCCCTAGACAGTCTGGCAGAAACTGTAATACGATTGCTTCAATATTATATTCGGGATTATTCTGGAAATATTCATCTTTACATCGCCAGGCGTGCGATAGCTTTTCGCCAACCAATATAATTTCGTCCGGCGCAAATTGACTGATATTATCCCCAATAAAGCGGATGCCCTCACCGCGCATGGTATAATGTAATTCCAATTCAGCGTGATAATGCCATACGTTCCCAAAATTGGGCATGATATCATGTCGGGCGGAAAATGAGCTTTCTAACTCGGCAGGAAGTTTTCGATATAAAGGCTTCATATTCTATTGTAACTGATATTATACAATCTTGTTTTATTTTTCGAAGATAGTGTTTTTGTGTTATTTTTTATGATAATATGCTACAATGCGAAGAGATTGTTACATAACACGAGTACAACAATACCGATATAAGCCGAGTGAATTGTGTTTGTATAATATGTATAAAATTCGTGGTAATTTCAACAGAAGTTGTCTTTCTAATTATTTATGGTAATATCTTATAATAAGTGGATAAATACACATATTATTCACCAGTTGATATTATGTTACTTTGATGATGCAATTATAAATAGATTATCTATTATGATCTGTTTTTTTGATGTAATTAGCTGTTATACAGCTTTTTTTTGTTAAGGGTTTTATTAGAGAGTTAGGTTTCTTATATGCTTACCTATAACATATAAGATTTTCAGTATGTAGCTTGTTGACACATATTTTCGTTCAGAAGAGTGTTGATAATGAGAAAGAGGAATTGAGGGAAGTCATCCTATGGTAAATAGAATTGTTAAAATAATCATTTTATAAATATGAAAGCAAAGATGAATTGGTATGTATGCGTACTATTGGTTCTTTTTGGGGGTCAAGTACTCGCCCAATCTGAGCAGGAAGAATACATTCAAGTAATCACCAAGCGTTCAGAGAAAATCATCTCGACGTTGGATATTACAGATTCGACAAAATTTTATCAGGTGCGCGATATGCTAGCCGCGCAATATGCCGCGGTGAATGCCCATCATGAGGAGCGGGAAGAGGCGATTAAGAAACTTAAGGCCGAATACGCGGGACAAGCAGAAGTGTTGGAAGAAAAACGAACGCAATATGAAGCGTTGGAAGATGTGAAGCTTCGAGAAATGCATAGCACATTCGTAGACGCATTGGGTAACCTGATACAGCCTGAGCAAATAGAAAAGATTAAAGATGGCATGACTTACGGCGTGTTACCGTTGACATACAAGGCCTATCAAGATATGATACCGAGTTTGACAGCGGAGCAAAAGGAAAAAATCCTGGTTTACCTTACCGAAGCACGTGAACTGGCCATGGATGCACCGGGCTCCAAAGAGAAACACGGTGTTTTCGGGAAATTTAAAGGTCGAATTAACAATTATTTATCAGCAGAAGGCTATAATCTCCAAGAGGAGCGTACTAGATGGCAAGAACGTATAGCGCAAGAGAAAACGGATAAAAGTCAAGAATTAAATTAACGGGTATTATTTAAGCATATACAGTATAAAAGCTATACAATATTATTTTTTGCTTTAGACCTATTTTATTTTATACGCAATCAAATAAACCATGAAGAGTCAATTTATGTTAAGTAATAAGCTTTTGAGGAAAGGTGTCAAATTGCTCTGTCCTTTGTTTTTTTGTACACCCTTACAGATGGCGATGGCAACGGAATCACCCAGTAATATGGCGACACACGCTCATAATTTTGTAAATGTAACGGGAAGGGTTTTAGATACCAACGGAAGACCTGTCATCGGGGCGACTGTATCTATAAAAGGTACCACCACCAGTACACAGACGGACGAGAAGGGCGTATTCCGTTTGAATCTGCCACAAGGGAATGAGGTGTTGGTCATTAGTTATGTGGGCTATAAAACATTGGACTTTCCAGTGAATAACCAGACTACGCTAGAAATTACATTAGAGCCGACGGATGCGCTTGATGAAGTCGTCGTGGTAGGGTATGGTACACAAAAGAAAGCCCACCTCACCGGAGCCGTCGAGACAGTGGATATGGAGGCTATAGAAGATCTACCAGCTACCAACTTGGGAGCTGCATTGGCAGGTCGTTTAGCGGGTATTGACGTTTCGGGAGGTACCGCTAGGCCTGGGTCGAAGGCACGCTTAGAAGTCCGTACGCCAGTTCCATTTGGAAAAGATGCCGGAACGTTGGAACCATTGTATGTTATTGATGGCATGATACAAGTGGATGAACAAAATACACCGGAATCGACATTATTCAATAATTTAGATCCATCGGAGATTGAAAGTATTTCAATTTTGAAAGATGGGGCAGCAGCGGTTTATGGGGTTCGTGGTGCGAATGGTGTCGTGCTGGTGACGACAAAAAGAGGACAAGAAGGAAAACCCAAGATTTCCTATAACGGTTCCTACGCAATCAATGACGCAACTTATCGTACGAAGATGATGAATGCGTATGAGTTCGGTCAATATTTTAATATTATGAACGGTAAATATGGGTCAAACCCAGATCCACTCCAAGAAAGTTATAAAGATCGGGTGTTTACCGAAGACGAGTTGGAGCATTTTAAAGGATTAGATTATAACTGGCTGGATGATGCTTGGAAAGCTGCTTATAATACCCGCCATGCACTCAATGTCAGTGGTGGAACGGATCGAGCAACTTACTTCGCGGGCGTGACCTATAGCAAGCAGAACGGAAACTTGGGGACGCTTGATTATAATAAATGGAACTTCAGAGCCGGAACGGATGTGAAAGTAGCTTCAAACTTAAAAGTGGGCTTACAAGTATCAGGTAATGAAGACAAGCTGGATAAAACCTTTAACAAAGTGTCGGGTGAAGGTCCCGAAGATGACTACAAAAACCTCTTATTGGCGGCTCCTTATGTACCTGCTTTTATTGATGGTTTACCGGTGAAGTTACCGGGAACTTCCAACGATCTATCTGCTTACCATTTCTATGAAATTGAGCGTTTAGGTAACCTGGCAGAAACCGATTCGCGATTTTTCTCTATCAATATATCAGCAGAATATGAAGCACCATTTTTGGAAGGTTTAAAGGCGCGGGCAACTTATTCCCGGAATATGCGGCATTCCGTTGGTAGTCAGATAGGAACTAAATACCAGTTATACCAATTTACTGGACAGGGACAGCACGGTCATATATACGAAGGAGCGACCAATCCTACACCGTTGACCGTTAGCAATGGAAACCGGTTATACTATTCCAACAGAAGTGGAAATAATACACAGATCAACTTCTTTTTAACCTACGACAAACAGATAGGAAATCATAATATCAGTGGTTTGTTTTCGGTGGAGCGTGGAGAAGCTGAGGGACAGCAAGAAGACGTTTGGAAGTCAGATCCATTAGAAACAAGCGACGGGCAGTTTGGAACAGCCTTCGGGGAAATTGATGGACGTACTTTTGCCAACGAATCTGGTTCATTGGGCTATATCGGACGTGTAAACTATCGCTATGGCGAAAAATATCTCGCTGAGTTTCTGTTTCGTACGGATGCTTCCACCAAGTTTGCTCCTGAAAATTATTGGGGTAAATTCTACTCTTTGTCTGCAGGTTGGGTATTGAGCGAAGAGGATTTTTTCAAGGTGGACGGAATCGACTTTCTGAAACTACGTTATTCAGTCGGACTTATGGGGAATGATCAATTCCCGGCATGGGCATGGAGACAACGTTTTTCGTATGAAGTCGGAAAAGGCCCGGTATTCGGAGGTAATGAAAATGCGAATACGGGAATGAAAATGGGAAAATCGCCGAACCGAAATGCAACCTGGAGCGATGAATTTAAGAATAACCTGGGAATAGAGGCCCGCTTTTTGAATAATCGCTTGTCGACTACTTTGGAAGGGTATTTTAACAAAGGGACCAATATTCTATTGGAGCGTTTAGGTAATATGCCGGTAACTGTCGGGGGATCCATAGCACCGGAAAATTATGGTGCGGTAAATACGTATGGATATGAAATAGCATTAGGCTGGGACGATAATGTAGGTAAAGATTTTCGCTATGGTATCAGCACCCGTTTTTCCTGGGGTGATGCGAAAATTAAAAATATAGATAATTCAGCAGCTTATGAGGCTGCTCCGTGGAACCCCAAAAACGGCACATCAACAGATGTGGGTATGTGGGGATACGATTACCTTGGTATGTTCAAATCGCAAGAAGAGATTGACGCCTACGTGAGTGAATATAATATTACAGAGTTATTTAAAACACCGGCTAGTCAACTAAAGCCTGGAATGCTTTATTATCGTGACGTGAGAGGGCCGCTGCAGGCAGATGGTACGTATGCCGAACCTGACGGCATTATCAACGAAAACGATAGGGTACAGCTCAGTAAGAAAGAGAACAATCTGTATGGTTTTGGTGTCACGTTGAAAGCCGGTTACAAAAGCTTTTCGTTCGAGACGGTCATTGCCGGAAGTTGGGGTGGATGGGCTGAAATAGGATCGGGCGAGCGAAAAAAACTGAACAACGACATTACGCGGGTATTTGATAATCGTCCGATTATCTGGAATGATATTTATGATCCTGAACTTAACCCCACCGGTACCATGCCGAACCCGAATTGGGAAGATATATATAATCAAAGTTCTAATTTTTGGAAGGTAAGCTCGTTCCGGATGCGGATGACAAGCTTTAACCTGAATTATACCTTGCCGACCAAGTTGGTGGAAAGTATGAAAGTGTCTAATGCCCGCGTCTATTTTTCCGCAATGAATCCGATGGGGCTTTATCACGCATATAGTTACAAAGATACTTACGGGACAGGATGGGATGCTTATCCAAATCTAAAGACATTCTCGTTTGGTCTTAATCTTACTTTATAATAGTTGTACGAAAAAAATATCGAGATGAAAAAACATTCATGTATTAAAATATTCTTCGCTTTATTGTTACTCGGTACCGGTTGTAGCGATAAATTCTTAGAGGAGAAACGTGATTTGGGTGGAGTAAACGAAGATGTATTTAAAGATCCGGTATTAGGACAAGCATATATCGATTATGTATACGGCATGTTTTTGCCGGCTAACAATAGTACAGGTTTTATTGTTACCCAAACTGCTTCTGAAAATGGCTCGTATAACAATGTTTTTGCCCAGACTACAGATGAATTAGGAGGAGAGACGGACTTCAATAAGGAGTGGGGTAATATTTCCTATATCAATGATCATGTCAACAAGTATTTTGGTCAACGTATGGGAACTAGTGTAGGTAACAATACGTGGACTAGGATGAGACAGATTAATATGTTTTTGACCGAGGTTGATAAGTATGATATGGAGGAGGACGCCAAGAATAAATTAAAAGGACAGATGTTTTTTTGGCGTGCCTGGCAATATTTTGAATTGGTTAGACTATATGGCGGTGTGCCATTAGTGTTGGAAGCTCAAACCCCTTCCTTGGAAGAAATGGAGAATAATGCTGTACCCCGTAGTTCTACGTCTGCATGTATTGAGCAAATATGTGCTGATCTCGATATGGCCATGGAGTTATTACCCGGCAGGTGGGACGGTGCAGATTGGGGACGCATTACTAGTGGTGCCGCAGCTGCAGTGAAGGGACGTGTATTACTAACTTGGGCAAGTCCGCTATTTAACCCCAATGACGAAGAATCCAGATGGCAGGAAGCGTATGATGCTAACAAAGCAGCAAAGGAATTACTAGAACAAAACGGTTTCGGACTGTATACAACAGGAGGAGTGGAAAATGGGAAAGCTTGGGAAGCGATGTGGTTAGAAGAAGTAGGTAACCCGGAGGCCGTCATTGTTTATGGTTTTAATAATGTAGCAAAAGGGGGGAACTTTACCAAAAACAGTGGTTGGGAGCAGGCTATCCGGCCACGGGAAATCAATGGTGCGGGTTCTGTTTCTCCAACGCGGCAAATCGTGGAATCTTTCCCGATGAAAGACGGTAAACCAATTGGGGATCCAACCTCGGCTTATACCTACGATCCTAATAAGTTCTATAAAAACCGTGATCCTCGATTTTATAAATCGTTTGCGTACAATGGTTCTATTTGGCCTTATAGCGGAGAAGATAATTATAAATTATGGACTTACTCGTGGAAAAAACGCAGTGATGCAGCATATACACCTACAGAAACAAAAGGCGCAAATGCCAGTGGGATTTATGTACGCAAAGCTTCCAATTTGGGAGCGAACAATGCGATCAACAACTTTGAGGAAAGTGGAACCGATTTTATGGAATTCCGTTTTGCTGAGGTGGTCTTAAATTTAGCTGAGTGCGCTATAGGGATAAACCAGCTAAACGAGGGATTGGAAGGTATAAAGGCTATTCGGGAACGTGCAGGTATCGAAAATAACGACGGTTCATTTGGCCTGGCAGGTATCGCAGGCGACAGAAACAAACTTTTTAAAGCTATTTTAGACGAACGAAAAGTAGAGTTTGCTTACGAAGGAAAACGTTTCAACGATCTAAGACGTTGGATGTTGTTTGATAATTCGACAGGTATGAACAGCCGTTTAGGTATCCCGGAACTTAATGGTACACGTCGAACTGGCTACAGAATTACAATTAAAGATGGAGCGAGCGAGTACTTCGGAGAGGAAGACCCATTATTAGGTGGCGAAGCACCCGTTATCAATAGGGATGCTACAGATTATCCAGATGGTGTTGAAACGTATGAGCAATATGTGGACTATCTTTATGATAATTATTTCGTTGTTCACGAACGGGATGATATGGACCGTACGGACTTATCGCCGAATTGGACATTTAAATGGTATCCGCAATATTATTATTTCGGCCTACACGAAAATATCATGAGCGTGTCCCCATACCTCGAACAAACCAAAGGTTGGGACGGGTTAAACGGTGCCGGAACATTCGATCCGTTGCAATAATAAAAAACAATAAAACAAAACGGGCAGCTTATAAAGTTGCCCGTTTTGTTTTTGATAATATCTTACAATCTCTCGTGAAGATAATATAAACAAACGGTGTAATATATCCCTAGCTTTGATGTAGCTGATATCAATTTTGGGTTATATGCCTGGATATTATCATTAAACTTATGTATATGTACAAAATACTATCATCATTACTTGTGGCTATTTTTACGGTAGCCGCTATACAAACTGCAAAAGCACAGTACCCTAAGATTCCGGCTGACGTGAGACAAGCTTCGGAGGAGTTGATGGATAAAGCCAGACGACAGTCTGATATCGCTTGGGGAAAAGCTCTTCCCATTATTGAAGAATATGCAAAACAAGGAAAACCATATATTCCTTGGGCAGCGCGTCCTACGGATCTACCGCAAGCAGAAATTGCAGCATTCCCTGGTGCTGAAGGCGGAGGAAAGTACGCTTTTGGAGGCCGCGGAGGTAAAGTATATGTCGTAACCAGTCTAGAAGATAATGGGCCGGGGACGTTGAGAGAAGCTTGTGAGCAGGGAGGCCCGCGTATCATTGTCTTCAATGTTGCTGGTATCATTAGGATAAAAACGCCTTTAATCATTCGGGCTCCTTATATCACGATTGCCGGTCAATCAGCTCCTGGCGACGGTGTTGTTGTGGCAGGAGAGTCTGTTTGGATCGATACCCACGATGTCGTTATCCGGCACATGCGTTTTCGTAGAGGGGAAACTTATGTAGGGCGGAGAGACGATGCTATTGGAGGTAATCCTGTAGGAAATATTATGATTGATCATGTATCAGCCAGTTGGGGATTAGACGAAAACATGTCGATGTATCGGCACATGTACAACGATAGTACAGGCGGGCAGGAAAAGAAATTAGGTACTGTAAATATTACGATTCAAAACTCTATTTTCTCGGAAGCTTTAGATACTTGGAACCATGCATTTGGAAGCACATTAGGTGGCGAAAATTGTACGTTTATGCGTAACCTCTGGGCAAATAATGCCGCACGGAACCCTTCTATCGGATGGAATGGCATATTTAATTTTGCGAATAATGTGATCTATAACTGGGTACACCGTGCTATCGATGGTGGCGATTATACCGCGCAATATAACATCATCAACAATTATTTCAAACCCGGACCAGCCACACCAGAAGATGCACCAATACGTTACCGCTTATTAAAACCCGAAACCGGGCGTAGTAAGCTAGATTATAAAGTATTTGGACGGGCTTATGTGCATGGTAATATCGTGGCAGATAACCCGAAAGTAACAGCAGACAACTGGGCAGGAGGCGTACAATTTTACGAAGGAGATGGGAGCTTAGCTACGGGAGAAAGCTATACAAATTATATGCTGAAATCCAAAGTAAACAAACCCCTGCCGACGGCAGAAATGCATATTATGCCGGCTGAGAAAGCTTATGAACATGTGTTGACGAATGCAGGAGCGACTTTGCCTAGACGTGACCCCGTAGATCAGCGTATTATAAAAGAAGTGCGCGACGGAAAACCGACTCCGTTGAAAAATGTGACCTTGCCTGAGAAAGATTTTGAACATAGGAGATTACCGAAAGATTCTTACAAAGTAGGTATCATCACCGATATTTCTCAAGTAGGTGGTTATCCGGAATATAAAGGGAAACCTTATAAGGATTCGGATAATGATGGTATTCCGGACGACGTAGAAGTGAAGATGGGATTGGATCCGAAAAATCCGAATGATGCAGCAGAAATCACCGAGTCAGGATATGCTAATATCGAGATTTATTTAAATGAATTAGCTTCAAAAGGATAAAGGATGAATATCAAATCGTGTATACCTGGGTTGTTATTGTTTCTCCCGTTTCTGTCGTTCGCGCAATATCCGGTCATTCCTGATTCATTGCAGAACATGGCGGATGCACGCGAGAAAGCAGAAGAACAAAGGCTCGAGAAAGCTTGGGAAGCGGCAAAGGCTGTCATGGAACAAGAAGGTAAACCCTATATTCCCTGGGCAGCTAAACCAGAAGACTTGCCTCAGGCAGATATACTCGCTTTCCCGGGTGCTGAGGGTGGAGGAGCATACACACCAGGTGGCAGAGGTGGTCGCATATTCGTCGTGACCAGTTTGGCGGACAGCGGGCCGGGTACATTGCGCGAAGCTTGTGAAGCAGGCGGTGCACGGATTGTCGTGTTTAATGTCGCGGGTATTATCAAGTTAGAGAAGCCCATTACTATCCAGGCACCCTATATCACGATCGCCGGACAAACAGCGCCGGGCGATGGCGTTTGTGTAGCAGGTGAATCCTTTTTGATTGATACGCACGATGTCATCATACGGTTTATGCGTTTCCGCAGAGGAGCAACAGAGGTGACCAGACGGGATGACGCTTTGGGCGGAAATGGTGTCGGAAATATTATCCTCGATCACGTTTCGGCCAGTTGGGGATTAGACGAAAATATGTCGATGTATCGGCATGTGTATGATAGGGGTGGGAAAGATTTAAAATTACCTACAGTAAATATTACCATTCAAAACTCTATATTTTCGGAAGCATTGGATACGTACAATCATGCCTTCGGAAGTACAATAGGTGGTTTGAACAGTACGTTTATGCGTAATTTATGGGCATCTAATATCAGTCGTAATCCTTCCATCGGTATGTATGGCGACTTTGGGTTTGTCAATAATGTAGTCTGGAATTGGTGGAACCGAAGTGCGGATGGGGGAGACCATCGTTCTGAATTTAATTTTATCAATAATTATTATAAGCCGGGACCTATTACGCCTAAAGATGAGGCTATATCTTATCGTATTTTGAAACCGGAATCCGGTAGAGACAAGGAAAATGCGAACACATTTGGTAAAGCCTATGTCCACGGAAATGTGGTGGAAGGGAACGATAAAGTAACGAAAGATAATTGGGATGGCGGTGTGCAGCCGGCAGTCGATGGTGATCCTACTCCTTACTTAGCGAAAATCAAGGTGGACAAGCCGCTTCCGTTATCGCATTTTGGAAAGATATTATCCGCACATGAGACGTACGATTATGTCTTGAAAAACGTGGGCGCTACGCTTCCAAAGCGTGATGCGGTGGATGAACGTATCGTAAAGCAGGTGAAAACGGGCAAAGTGTTCTACATAGAACCCAAAGAACCCATACAGCAATCGCCCTATGTAAAACGACGGTTGCCGATGGATTCTTATAAACAGGGTATTATTACGGATGTCAATCAAGTTGGTGGTTATCCCGAATATATAGGAACACCTTATAAAGACGCTGACAGCGATGGCATTCCAGACGATGTGGAAGTAAAGATGGGGTTAGATCCTAATAACGCTGCTGATGCTGCAAAGATAAGTGAAAATGGATATGCACATATAGAAAATTACTTGAACAGTGTAGTTCCAGAAAAGACTGTTAAGCCTTTATAACCCCTTTAAAGGCACTCTTTTATTAGTTTAGTTAGTTTGGTAGGCTGTTGCGATTACGCAGCAGCCTTTTTCAATGAGTGCCTGTTACAGTTTTACGAATTCGACGCGTCTATTTTGGGCTCTCCCTACTTCCGAGACGTTGGCAGAAACGGGAGCCGATTCACCTTTTCCTAATGTCTCTAATTGATCTGCAGAGATGCCATACAAGGTCACTAGTATCTCTTTGACAGCAGCCGCCCTTTGTTCGCTTAACGTCAGATTTTTCTTATCATCGCCGACATTATCCGTATGTCCCACGATCTGCAGGCGTAGTGTCTGATCCTGTAGCAGCAGATCGGCAACGGATTTTATAACACCAAACGACTCCGGTTTTATGCGTGAAGCTCCTGTATCGAATAGTATCCCGGTCGTTGTAAATGAACCGTTTTGAAGAAGCCGTTGGCTAGGTGGCACCAAACCTTTAGCTATTTTGATATTATTAATATAAATGCCGATCTGTTCATCCTTGTAAGGACTGCTCGCTAATTTGAAAAACAATTGGTTAAATACTCCATTTTTCGCTATTCCTTTTGGGACATCATACAGCTTCTCTCCATCAATCCATATACGCAAACGTTCTTTTTGAACTTGCATAGCCACGTGGGCTATTCGTCCATACCATTCTTTTACCTTATTGTCCGTTTTTGCTGCGCTATTGAAATATCGAGTATACTTTTCATAGGAGTCCAAGCTGTACGTTCCAGAATTAGATTGTGGAGAAATGGCCATATAGAAAGATTTATCGCCGTTTTGATCGTTCAATAGTTTGTTTGCTGTAGGAAGCTGCTCACCTGACGCTAATAAACCAAACTGGAACTCGGGGACGACCCATCCTTGAAAATCGATATCCAATACCATATCAAATTCTACGCTAAAATCTTGGCTAAAACTATGTTCATTACTAGTTAAAACGACGCTTCGTTGTGCCATGCGTAGCCATTTTCCCTCGATGTTATTTAAATTTACAATAACGGAACTACCGTTGCTATTCCATCCTAAAGGCAATTCTCCAATGGGTTCTTCTGAAAAGTTCGTTGCATATATTATAGAATCGCCGGGGACGAAGTCGTATTTACTGAAATACTGGAGGGTGTTGATATTTTGAGGTTCAGTGACATTGTCCATCGACTTGTTCTGTTGTTGTGTTGCCGTTGTCTCCTGTCCGTTGGAAGAAACCGATTCTATAGCTTTGTCGATTCCTTTCGATACGGCTTTGTCTGTTTCGTTGAGTATTTTATTCACCGCCGTGTTCTCTGCTTTGCTTTTTACTTTTTTCAGAATTCCTTGGGCATAGAGTGGACTAACGACACATATCATGTGTATCGCAACAACTAGAAGAATTCTCGTCCATACCAGTGTGTTTTTCATCTGGGGTATATTATTTAAGTTTAAAAGTTATCCCAACGTTCAATATTCCCGCACCATAACCTATCTCTGCGAAGGCACCGACTTTTTCGGTAAACCAGTATCTAGAACCAATATGCCCTCCCCATAAGAAACCTCCGGCAGAAGCAGAAATAGGAGCATCATCTGTCCCATTCCATTTAACGGAAGCGATGTTATAACCGAGCATGATTCCGCCATATGGATCGAACTTCGTTGAATTTACTTTCAGGTGGTATGACCCTTTGGCAGCGGCCAATATATGGGTGTATTTCCAATTACCGTAACCGCCAAAAGATTCTTTTTTAGTTGAAAATGCTGCGTAAGCACCTACGCTGATTCGATCAGAAATAGCCTGTTCATAACTTAACCCTATAGGAATACCAAAGCCACCCCCGATTCCTACACCTAGATTAAGCATCTTGTCACCTTTTTGGAAAGACTGTGCGGGAGAGGTTGTCGCATACAAAATGTACATTAATGTAATAAATGCAATGTTTTTAATCTTCGTCATGATTTGTTTTAAGTTTTGTTAAGCAAAATTAGACGAAGAGAAAGATCAAATTTTACGTGGTACTACGGAATACCAAAAAATCCGTATAGCTGTAGTGTCTCTATTCTAGTGTATTAGGTGGATAGGATGCCGTTCCGTAGCATTACTGATTCTGTTTAATACCGGGTTAGTACGATAGAGGGGACATCTTTTGATCGGTAATTTTGCTGACATGAAAAGGTATATTTTAAGTATAATTCTATTGAACTTCGCCTGCTCGCACAATACGGATATAGATAGATCCGGCAGGGTAAGTGGGAGAGTGCAAGACCAGCGTGGCTCACCACTGGTGGACGTAACCATTCTGGTGGATAATAGCATTTTTTTTAATAGCTATCTATCAACAAAAACGGATAGGCAAGGACAGTATACCCTGGCCGTGCCAACCGGCTCTTGGTATGCTTTCGCCCAGCTGAGCAAAATTTATCATGATCGTCAATATAAGCTATATCTACATCCCGATAATTTTGCTGGTTTCGGTGGAGAAGGAGCCGTGCGTAACTTTACTTGGAAGCTGGCGGGGGAAAGGCTCGAGCCTCTTCCCGGTTACTACGGCGGGTTAATTACTGTAGTTAATTTTCCCGGAGTATATCTGGAAAGTGAAGAAATTGTGTTTCGGTTTGTGCCGGAGGGGGAGTTGATAGACGGCTCGCCGGGGGAGATGCTGATACGGAAAGCGCTGGATGGGCATCAAATTCAAGATATACCTATCGGACGATATACACTAACAGCACATTACGGAGGCAAGCAGTTAAAACTGAGACCTTGGAACAGCAATGAAGCATTTCAGGAGTCGTTGACTTTCGATTTCGAACCTCAGATTGCCGGACAATGTGATAACTGTTTTATGGTAGAATATAATCAATAGCTATGTATAACTGGATGAATAGCCTTCTATTTTTCTCTTCTTTATTTATTTTGCTGTCCTGTAAGGGCGATACAGAAGAGACAGAACCTTTTCCCGGAACCGACGACGACTATAAAATCGTGATCGAAACATCAAGAGAACAGTCTGGAATAGGAGAAAGCGACGCCTATCCTTTAGGGCAACCCTTGAAGTTGCCGGAAGGCATACGTCTCGTGCAACGGAGATATCACAAGTTTGACCCTGATATCAGCAAGCTATATGCGCATACCAACTTTTTCTATGTTGATGTTAACTTAGTAAACGACCGTATGCCCGGCACACCACCGGTGATTGTTGAGTTTCCTGCCGGTTTAGTAGTCGTTAGTATGGATCACGATAAGCAAAACGGAATAAGCATAGAAAAGTTCCTCGTCCCGGTACCGCCTACCGAGCGGATCGGTAGTGGAAGAGATACCACTACCATTTATATCGGTATGGCATGCTTGAACGAAAAACGCTCCATGCCTTGGTACGATAATGAAGCAGAGGAACAACGTTATCCTATTTCACGCAATAACTTTCAGGATTTTCTGGTAACCAATGATAAAAACCTGTTACAGTTTATCGATATCGTCAAAGAGCATCCGAAATTGAGGGTAACCCGGCACTGGGACCCCGTGGAAGCCCATGAACCGGATTATGTTACGCCGGAATGGATGAGAATCCATAGTAGAATTCAAGGATTGATATGGCAGATTACCGATGGCCATGGTATCCGGCAAGGTGAAATTGCAGCATTGAAACAGGAACTGATAGCGTATAAGTGATGTGCGATAATCTAATACATCAAATCTTTGATGACCGGAAGATAGTTTCGACTGACGTTCAGCTCGACATTGTTGGGTAGCGTGATGAACGTTTTGTGAATGTCCTTGTATAGTTCCTTTAGATGATCTAGATTCACGACGTATGATCGATGGATGCGTAAAAATTGTTGGGGGTCAAGTCTTTGCATAAATTGGCCTATTCCCTGCGTACTTAAAAAAGATTCGTTGTGCAGGGTATAGATCCAGGTATAATCTTTGTCCGCTTTTAAATGCGTGATTTCGGAAACAGGAAGACAGGTCAGACGATTTCCCTTTTCTACTAGAATACGTCGTGGATATAAGGTTGATTTTTTATCAGATGGATTCCCCACCACGTTATTCTTACACCACAGTTTTTGTAAGGATGCCTGAAGACGTTTGGTGGTAAAAGGCTTCGGTAGATAGTCCACCGCATCGTATTCGAAAGCTTTAGCTGCATCGGTGGTACACTCGGAAGTCAAGACTACGGCGGGCGAATGTTCTGTTCTGTCCAATACCTCAAATCCGTTGATGCCGGGCAGTCTTACGTTAAGGAATACGACATCTGGCTGTAGCGCGTCGATGTACCGTAAAGCTTCCGGACCATTGCCGGCCTCCCAGAAAATAGCGGGATAATGGCTATGTTTCACGTCCGCAATGAGTTGTTTACGAAAGAAACAATCCCGGTCTACAATAAGTAAAGTTTGTTTTCTCATTTCCATCGTTATCAAATTTCTCCAAAAATAGATAGGAGCATAGTGAATTTGAACTGACAAATGTCAGAAAATGAAGTTGCTGTAATTTTTGTTATCTTCGTGTTCATACAATTTGGCAGAGAATCAATATGCTTTTGAGACACCATTTTGAACACGTATGCGCTTTTGCGGAGGCGTATGACATTCACTTCATTCCAGATGAGTTTGATATTATACGAACATATACCAAGCGTGAAGTTTTACCTGCATATACCGTACTGATGGAACAAGGGAAGAAGGTGGATAAATTGTATTTTCTCAATCGGGGGATTGCAAGATTATACCGCGTTCATAACGATGTGGATCATACCTTGGGTATTGTTTCCGGGAATTATTTCTTATCTACGCCATTATATCTGCAAAGTGGTGAGATTTCTACCTGTTCCTTAGAATCATTGAGTGAGATCGATGTATTGATCTGGGAAAAGGAAAGTGCGCTCCACTTAAAAAAACATATTCCAAAGATGGAAGCCATGGATCTGGCTGTAATGGATACGCTGCTTAGATGGTTGCAGGACATCCAGATCAATTCTATCTGTATGACGGCCGAAGAACGCTATATCCATTTGATGGAAACCCAACCCCTTGTTATTCAGCAAGTGCCGTTAAAGTATATTGCGTCTTTTTTGGCAATACATCAGGACAGTTTAAGCCGGATTCGTAAACACCTGGTACATCGGAGTTAAACAAGGCCACGGAGGTAAGCCTCTTTAACAAGTCCTGCCGTCGTTTTTATATTAAGCTTTTGATTGAGACTGTGCCGATGTGACTCTACCGTACGGACACTAAGGAAAAGTTTGTCGGCAATTTCTTGATTGGAATACTCATTCGCTATCAAAGCGAGAATCTCGAGTTCCCTGTTTGTTAACTTAACGTAGGCCGTTGCTTTTCTTCCATGAATAGATTGTTGGAGGATATTTTGTTCAATTTGCCTATCGATGTACTGTTCTCCTGCTGCGACAGTTTCGATAGCTTGCAGGAGAGGCTCTTTTTCTGTGCCCTTAAGTAAGTACCCCATTGCACCGTTTCTCATCATTTTTCGGACATATACGACGTCGTCATGGTTAGTTAGTGCAATAACGGCAAGCTTCGGATATAAAATAAGTAGCTTTTTACAAAGATCAATGCCGTTTGTATCAGGTAGCTCAATATCCAATAGGAGCACATCCGGTAGCTGTTCACTTAATTTTTGTAATAAATCGACACCGTCTTGAACGGTGAATAGGACTTGACATGCCGGTTCATTTTGTAGCATTTTTAGAAGCCCATTGATGATCAAGGAATGATCGTCTACTATTCCAATAGTTATCATATATGCTGAAGTTATTTTCTTGTACAAAAGAAGAGATAATTGGGGCGGTATTTTACCGTACTAGTACGTAAAAAGCCTTATAGTATGAAATACGTTTTTTTAGAGACTGGCTGTCATGTTGTCCAAACACTTATTCGTAGGGCAGTCGATTTCTATAAATACAGAAGTTCCCTTTCCTGCGCAAGATCGAATATCGAGGTTACCTTGCAATGATTTTATCCGGGTATTCAAATTGTGAAAACCGATTCCGTTGGCCCAAATAGGTTCAGTGTCGAATCCTTTTCCGTTATCTTCAATTGTAATCAGTAAGCGTCCTTGTTCTTCTATGAGTTGTACTATTCCTTCAGTAGCCTGTGCGTGTTTCAAGATATTGGTCACACATTCCTGGATAACGCGATATATGGTTAACTGCGAGGGTTTATCCAATTCTGGAAGTTCTCCTATGACGTAGCAATGCAATTGAAAGTCCGGCTTATTTATTCTTTGGCAAAATGATTGAATGGCATAACCAAGCCCTTCCTTGAGAATCATTTCCGGAGCAAGGTTGTGTGAGATATTCCGTATTTCGCGCACAGCTATTTCTATCAGTTGACTTACATCTTTGAACGTCTTCCGCGAGTCACTATGTTCAGTCATCGCGTTGATTTGCAGCCTTGCTGCCGATAAAATACTGGCTACGCCGTCGTGCAGTTCCTTCGCTGTTCGTCCCCGTTCCCTTTCCTCACCTACTAATTGTGCTTCTATTAACTTCTTTTGCAATTCCGTTGACTGGGCCTTTCGTTTTTGCAGGTTTAACAGCCTTAGGACGAGTAATCCAGACACCAATATAAGTATAGAGAAGATATAGATAATAAACCACTTATTCCGACGATCGAGTTCTGCGGCCTGCTCTACGATTTTGAGGTCCCGTTCGGCAATTTGTTTTCTGTTTTGCACCGTTTCATACCGTACTTCAAGTTCTTGTATTGTTTTTTGTGTTTCTTGGCTCTGTAGCGAATCTTTTAGTTGTGTATGTTTTTGGTGAAAATCCAACGCCTGTTTATAGTCCCCGAGTGCTTCGTTGATGTCGGCACCATCTTTATATAAATCGACAAGCTGCGGTGTTGCCAGTTCCGTTGCTGCTAGTTTAAGTGCTTTTTCGAAATATTCCTTTGCTGCTTGTACGTTCCCCATTTCTTTAAATACCCGCGACATTCCCGATAGTGTATAAACTTCATTGCCGGGCATAGACTTCGGCGTTATGGCCAAGGCTTTAGCAAATGTTTCCAGTGCTAGCGGATAAAACTGCTGCATACGGTATACGTCGGCAAGATTGTTCAATGCTTTAATTTCCATCTGTAGGTCACCATAAGAACGCCCTATCGATAAATACTGTTTCCCATGACGTACAGCGTCAGTCAGTTTTCCTGCCATGGCTTCCGCAACCATGACATTTACCAAACTGTTGCCCATGGATATGGTGTCCTTTAACTGCCGGGCTATTTCATAAGACTGCCATGCATATTGTAAACCTTTATCCAGGTCATGGAGGTCCAGAAACAGAGAGCTTAAATTGTTGAGATATTTTCTTCTATCGGACAAGTCTTTGCGTGCCGGATTTTTGATTTCGTTGGAAATTTCCAATGCATTGATTAAGTTTTTGGCGGCTTCTTTCAATTGCCCCTGAGCCTGATGTTGTAAAGCAATATTATTGTATGCCGCTGCCGCTTTCGGTCGGTTATTTAAGCGTAAGCTTATGGTCAAGGCGAGTTGTGCATATTCCATAGCCTCCTCAAATCGCACTTGGTCATATAGAAATACACTGTAATTGCCGGCGAATAGTAGTTTGCCGGATTCAGCGTTTAGTTGTTCGGCAAGATCACCGGCCTGTCTGAAATAATATTCCGCAGAATCCAACAGCCTTTCCTTATGTTTTTGTTTCGCTACTTCTACTAAATGAGAAATCCGAGTAGTGTCTTGCTTCTCTATGAAAGAAGAAGTTTCGGAAGGCAGGACGACAAAAAGAAATAAACAAAATGTGTACATAGATAATCTAGTAATATTCTTTATTGAGCTGAAATATAGGTAGTTTAATTTTTCTACGCATTTCTTTCTACTAAAGTTGTTATTGATCGACGAAGTGCATCAGCGAGCGACTAAGATACAATGGAATTTTGATGCAGGACATCCGTACCAGTACGGAAAATTTGCTAATACGCTTTACTACAGTTCTTTTCAGGTTGATATCCGCTTAGTTTCGCAAAAAATAAATATTATGAAGAAAATTGTATTAATTCTTATGTCAGGTTTGTTGTTGTTGATATTGTTATCATGCAAGCGCGACGAACATCAGGAACTGGAGAAACCAACGTTTCCCTTTATGAAAGTGGGTAATCAATGGAACTATAGGATGATAACCGAAGCCGGTGAGGCAGAAATCAGTTATAAGGTTGTTGATAAAACGCAAGAAAACTATTTCAAGGTACTGTTGAATTTTGTGGGTTCAGAACTACCAGCGATGGATCATTTTTGGTATGCCGATCAACAGACCTTTACGATGACAACGGATTGGCCAGACAGTAACCTGAAATTTACGATGTTAAAGAGAGATGCCAAGGTTGGGGACAGTTGGGAATATTTTATTCCAGCACCTTTGGATCCAGAGGATGACGATCTTTCGGGAACGATCACCTATAAGGTAGTAGAGGCAAGCACCACTATACAGGCTATTGGAAAGACATTTACGGATGTTTACAAAGTACGGCAGACGGCTTCGTCTCATCCACAATTCTATGCAGACTATTTCATCAGCCATTCTTCGGGAATTATAAAAATGGAAGGAATGGGATATCTACGGATAGACGACGAAGAGATCGTTTATTTCCCACTGGAATGGCGATTAAAATCGAAGAACTTTTAATATAGAATTTTTTTATCAATCCAATGAAAATCGAGTTGCTTTACATGCTGTGTTTACTGGGACTAATAGTCAGCAATAAAAACACGTATCCTCCGATAGATCAGAAAAAGATAATTTTAAGCCACTACGCTATATACGGATTGCTACCTGTATCAAAAACCTATACAGATGCGGTGGTGATAGGGCCAGAAAGCGATTGTTTTAAAACTGGTCGAACGTTTACTAATGGTTTGTTATCTGCAGTGACATTAAGTATGTACGCTCCAAACGAGGAATTTGTAATCAGTGATGAACTTCTTTAAGAATTTTAAAGGCCATTTATTGATACGCGCGATACAAGGAACGGTGTTAACTGGTTCGCTCACCTTGACCTTTATAAGCGCAGTGGAAATATACCATACTTTACATATTAATCGAGGAAGCCTCAATTCTTACGGAATGGGCTTTCTCGTTGGAAATATTCTTTTATTTCTTCTTTCGGCGTTGCTAGGATACAAGTTGGGAAAGTCTATGCACGATAGATACTGATCAGGCCCAGAGAAACGAAAGACTTAGTTGGGTCGTTGATAAAGCTATTTGGTTAAAATGTAAACCTCTTCTCTCAGAAAGTAATGCTTTCGTGTTCAATAGTGTAGCTGTTTGCCGAAAAGATGAAGTTGTTTTTGTAAAACATGAAGCTGATTTTCAACAACTGTTTTTACATAACCTATCCTAAAAAGCAGCCTTAACGGCATCAAAAATCGTGATTTTTACCTGTAAAGGAGCTCAAATAGCGTCTGTAAAGGTTTAAAAACGCGCCAGAAAGTTTTTTGGGATACCCCGAAAATTGGCGCGTTTTTAAACCTTTTGTCTGTTTTTGTGCTCCCTCTTTTCCTTAGTAACCAGTTTATTAATTCGGTAAGATGTTAGAAAAACGCGTAAAAATGATATAATAAACAATATACGAAGCCTCCTAGATTTGAATAAATTTGTAAGTAGCTGATTCAACAGACGCCTTCCTTACTGTATTTATTTTACCGTTTTTTACAGAGTTTAACCATAATCAGGTTCAAGATGAAAAGATATTTACTATTAATTTCATGCCTTATAACGTCGTTGGCAGTTTTTGCCCAACAAAAGCCAGTGGTGAAAGTCGATCTTAATGAAAGCAACCGCCGGGTTGCTGAAACGAACGAAAGCGGTTATTCTTCCTGGCAGATAAAAGCCGGTACTTCCGACAGTTTCACCGAAGGCAATATAAAAATTACCTTTGTAAAAGTGGGGTCAAATAAGGGCGAACTTGCTTCTGAATGGTACAAATCAGGTATGGGTTCCCCTCATTTCGCTTATTTGGTTTCCGACGGGATAGCGCTGAAAGATGGAGACGCAGCAGGAAAAATGGAGATGCGTATTAGCGGATTGCCGGAAGGTGAGAACACCTTGCTAACATATCACAATATTCCCCATAGCGACGGTAATAGGTACAGTCCTATCGTAATTTCGCACAACGGTAAAAAACAAACGGTGCAGCCTAGCGTAAGGGCGCTCAAAACGGCGGATGCGGTAACAGCCTATACCTATTTAAACGTGAAACAAGGCGGGGATGCTGTTGTTGTATTTGAAGCGGCAGACCAAAGGGCTTCCGTTATTAGAAATTTGGCGATCAATGCTTTTGAAATCAATACACCTAATGCTGCAAAGCAGGCCCAGTCACCTTCACCAGGTAATGCCGATGAGCATGTAGAGCTACAAGACAAAGAATTTACCTTAACTTGGGAAGCAGCTCCCGGTGCCACAAGACATGAAGTTTATTTTGGTTTGGATTCGGCTGCAGTTGCGGATGCCACACCTAGCTCTTCGGAATTTAAGGGACAACAAAGCGCATCCGAATACACAGCCGCAGATCTTTACAGTATGGATACGTATTACTGGCGGGTAGACGAAATTACCAACGGCGGTAAAACGAAAGGTAATGTTTGGTATTTTAAGCCTGCACAATTGGCGTTTCCAGAAGCGGAAGGATACGGACGCTACGCACGAGGTGGGCGTGGCGGAATCGTCGTGGAAGTAACGAATTTAAACGATAGCGGACCGGGAAGTCTGCGTGAAGCTGTGGAGAACCATACCGGTCCCCGGACGATTGTCTTTGCTGTTTCGGGTATTATTAATCTAAAATCTCGCTTGGTCGCGAACCAGCCTTATGTGACTATAGCTGGACAAACAGCACCTGGAAAAGGAATCTGTATTGCAGGGGCTCCTTTTGGATTTACCGGAGATGATGTGGTCGCGCAATACCTGCGCGTCCGTTTGGGTGCTGGAAAAACGGCGGACGGTATGGGGTTAACGGGAGCGAATTATAGTATTGTCGACCATTGTTCTATCAGTTGGACGATAGATGAAGCTTTCAGTTCTCGTGGAGCAAAAAATATTACGCTACAACGTACGCTAATCTCAGAGGCGTTGAATACAGCCGGCCACAGCAAATATGAAAAGGGTAAAATGCATGGCTATGCTGCCAGCATTGGTGGAGATATAGGAAGCTTCCATCACAATCTATTGGCACATTGCTACGGCAGAAACTGGAGTCTGGCTGGTGGCCTGAATGGTGATGGGTTTTATAGCGGCAAACTGGATCTTCGTAATAATGTTGTATATAACTGGGGTGGTCGCGCGACAGACGGCGGTGCGCAGGAAGTCAACTTTGTAAATAATTATTATAAACCAGGGGCAGGAACGACCCAATTCTTTGCTTTCATTGGCGATCATGAAAATGTCGGAAAGGGAATGCAACGATGCTATTTTGCCGGTAATGTGATGCCTGGGCATTTTGATGAACAAAACCAGGAAGAGGGTAGAAAAGCAAGGTATAGCAATGGCGATTCCGAAAAATACGAAACGTTTGTCGATGAGCCGTTTTTCGATTCGAAAGTAACGACCCATAGTGCACGGCTGGCTTATAAACTGGTGCTGTCTGATGTGGGCAATAACCAACCAGGGCTGGATGAACACGATCAACGTATTATTCAGGAAACGATCGATAGCACCTATTCAGCAACCGGGAGCATATCCGGCAAACCGGGTTTCCCCGATCATCAAGATGATGTAGGCGGTTATGATGATTACCCCCAAGTAAAACGTGCTGCCCATTGGGATAGTGATCACGACGGACTACCGGATTTGTGGGAACTCCATCGTGGATTAAATCCGAATTCTCCGAAAGGTGATTTTTCAGATACGAATCTGGATACTAATCGCGATGGTTACACGGAATTGGATTATTATCTGCAATGGATGTCCAAAGCGCACTTTAGCGCGGTGGCAGGGGAATCCTTAGAAATAGATCTTAAAGAGTTGGCCAAAGGATTTACGCAAAATCCGATATTCAAAGCAGGTAATGCCGAGAACGGCACTGTATCGTTGAAAAGCGGAATAGCTGTTTTCAAGCCGTCAGCCGCTGGCGTAGGTTCATTTGAGTTTACAGTTACGGATGCAGAAGGTGATAGCATGACACGTCAGGTTAATATTCTTAGTGGAACATAGAAATTTGTAGCGTTTCTTCTTTGCACTCGTTCAAGACCAGTCTCTTTTTTAGCGCTTTTCAACGTTAGCTTTGATATCCAAATCATAATTGTAACATATGTGTGGCAGTTATGCTAATATCTTATAGTAATAGGGTAATGGGATACAATATTAAAATATTAATTATTGTCAATTTTGTTACAACGACTAGCGATTATATATTAGTTACAACATGTTTCTATTTAATTCTTGTTTAGTGAAGAGGGTGAACAATGAAATTATAGATGTTTTTTTTTAATACTGACTGATCGGAAAAAAAATAACTGAAATATCGTAGATGTTGCAAAAACGCAAGATACTGTAGTGTATCTTATGTACAATATTAACAGGCAAGTATAATGAGGGGTATTGGTTGAACCATTTTTTATCAACTGACTAGCAAATTTACCAATCGTCTAAAATAACGTTAATGTAGTTTTCTGCTATAGTGGCATAAACCAAAATGGTAGATGAAATTTATTATGGAATAAACAATAATTTAATTAATAACAAAACCTAAAGACATGAGATTTAAGTACTTTATGGGTAGTGCATTTTCACTGGGTAAATTGGGCATTTTCTTTTTGTTAATTGCCTCTATTTATGCGTGTGATAAGGATACGGCACAAGGTCCGCCAACGAGTTTGACACGACTCGATGGGGCCATTCGGCTTGTACATTTGGATACTGCCGTTAGATTAAGCTGGAATAAGGCATTGACGGCGTGGGAAGGAGAACACAAACCCGATATCCGCTATGAAATCGAAGTTTCGTCAGATCCGACGTTTGCGGACCAGACACAAGAGGTCTATACTACGCAGCTAGATTCGGCCTTTATCCATCTGAATGCAAATCAATTAACTCACTTTGAAGATTATTACGCCCGGATACGTGCTGTCGCCGGACAAAATGAGGCTCGATCAAATTGGTTACAATCCGAGGTATTCCATATTCTGGACAAGGTACGGGAAATCAATATTTTCCGGTCCGTCAAAAACCATGAATTGATCGATAGAGGAGTGATATTGCGGTGGGAAAAAAACGATGACATCACATCTGTCGTTCTATCGGCCGAAGGGATAGCTGATCAGCCGTTTGTGATTACCGGCGATAACAAGACCAACGCGAGTAAACAGATTGAAGGATTAACGCCGGATCAAGAATACACAGCGCAACTTTTTGCTGGTGAAAAGAGTATGGGAGTGATAACCTTCAAAACAAAATTAGGAGTAGATAATCCTAGTTTTATAAACCTTAGACAAATTTCCGGTAATCCAGCGGCATTGAGAGAGGCTTTAGAAAGTGCCGCAGATGGAGCAACTATTGTCTTAAAAAGAGGTGAGGTTTATACCTTTACAGAGACTTTTTTGTTTGACAAATCAGTGAAAATTATTAGTGAACCCGGATTTACAGCTCCAGCACATATTCAGATAAGTTCGTCGTTAAATATTAAAGCGGGTGTTGAGATAGGTTCCATTGTTTTTGAAGACGTTAAGCTGACAAGTAATATCAATGGAGGGTATGTCTTTAATATTCAGGTGAATGGTAAAATTGCTGAAATCATCTTTGAGAATTGTCTTATCTCAGATCACCGTGGGGTAGTTCGCGTTCGGGCTGCGGATGACAATACTTCTTCTTCTTTGGAGGTTGGAAATTACAAAATAAATAACTGCATCGTTCAGAATATTGGGGATTTTGGTGTTTCTTGTGTGAGTAGGCTTAATACTAACTTACGTAATGTATCTATAACCAATAGTACAATCAACAATGCGAACAGGGTGATTTATGTTTCTGTTAACAAAAGGTCGAATCACGATGATTCTTTCACAATTGCTAATGTAACAATTTATAATTCAGGCGCCGGACGGTTTTATGATTTGAATAATGACGGTCTGTTTACAAATGGCCTGACAGTAAATAATAGTATATATGGTTCTTCGGCCGCTAATAATTCTCGTGGAAAGGTATCCATCAACATAAATAATTCTTTCATGACCTCCGATGTTACAGGAACTGCTATCGCCGGTCTAATGTCAGCAGGTAAGTCCTCTGCTCAAGTATTTGCGGATCCTAGTAGCGGAGATTTTACTATTAAGGAAGCTGAACTTTATAACGTTGGCGATCCGCGTTGGAGACCATAATTGGAGAAGAGATGAATGGAAACGAAACCGATTTTTAAAATGAATAAACTTAAAATGAAATATATGAAGAGTCGTGCTGAGTTGCCTGTTGCATTTCTGCAAGGGGTACGAAAGATCATTGTAGCTTCGTTGCTTATGATTCCCATAGCAAGCTTTGCTTCAACGGAAAAAAAACTATTTACGTTAAACGAACTCGATGCATTTATTAACGTCACGGGTAAAGTGGTAGATCAGGAGGGGAACCCAGTGGTTGGTGCTACCGTGTTGGTGAAAGGAACGAAATCGGGTGTGACAACCGATGAAAACGGTACGTTCAGAATCAACCTGCCCGAAAGGAATACGACAATCGTAGTGAGTTACATTGGGTATCAAGTGCGAGAGATTAATGTTGCAGGGATGACTAGTATCACTGTCGAGTTACAACCCAGTGACGCGATTGATGAAGTCATTGTAACGGGCTATGGGACGCAAAAGCGTTCAGAGATTGTAGGTTCGGTAGAGACGGTAACAGGCGAGGAATTAATGGATATTCCTGCGCCGAATATAGCGGGAGCTTTACGAAATAGAGTTGCCGGTGTGGGGGTGAGCCAGGAATCCGGACGACCAGGATCCCGCATTTCCCTAAATATCCGGGGAGCAACGACAAGTGACGCCGGTGGTAGCATCGGATCGACATCGGAACCGCTGTATATAATAGATGGTATCACGGTAAGTGCAGATGACTTTGATGCTTTGGATGCTTCCATGGTAGAAAATATAACCTTCTTGAAAGATGCCTCTGCAGCTATATACGGTGCTGCCGGAGCAAAAGGAGTTGTATTGGTGACAACGAAGCGCGGAAAGCAAGGTAAGCCAAGTATATCCTACAATGGCTATGTGGGTGTTACCGATGCAGCCCGGCGCCCCGACATGCTGTCATCCTACGAGCTGGCAGAGTATCTTAATGAGGGATTTCGGATGAATAACAGACCGGAAAGTGACTTGTTTTCAGATGATGATCTAGCATATCTGAAAGGGTTGGATACGAAGAGTTGGTATGATCAGCTATGGCAGGCGTCGTTGATGCAGCGGCATAATTTGAGCATATCCGGAGGCGGAGAACGGGTGACGTTCTTCGTGGGTGGCGGTTTTCAGAATGAAAATGGAAATTATGCTGGCATGAAAGAGAACAAGTATACAATGCGCAGTGGTCTAAGTGCGAAAATTCTAGAAGGGTTAACGGCAGACGTCAATTTCAATATAGACCATCGGATACGGGAAAGCCAAAACAGCTTAGGATTGGGTACGGACAATACCTTTTTCACACAGGTAGTCTCCAGACCGGACTGGGTTCCGATGGAAATCGACGGGATGCCTGTAAATTTTAATTGGGGTAATTCAGAAAATCCATTGGCACTTATTCGCTCTGGTTATAATCATAAGCAGAAAAGCCAAGCATACCGTATCAATGCAAGCTTGACGTATCAGCCTACCTTTTTAAAGGGTTTTACGGCGAAACTACAGGTCTCTCAAGGTGGTGGAAACGGCAGAAGTAACGAATATCAACCATCTTATAGACGATATAATTTTCTACCTATGGGAAATAATGGACAGCTTTATTCGACAACATTGAATCCAGACAATCCGGAAGTATGGGGACGGGCACCTGAAAGCGCTACCCTGTCATCAAGCTTGAGTCGTGACAACAGCTACCAGGGGTTTGTTACGCTAAATTATGCTGGAACATTTGCTGGTCACAGTGTAGATGTTGTGGTTGGTGGGGAGCAAACGGTGTCGGACAATGAAAATATGGGGTTGCGGTGGACAGATCAGTTGCTGCCAGGTTTTGAAGATCATTGGGCATTTGACGTGAACCGTATGCAATTAACCTCAAGATCCATTGGGGAGAATACCAAGCGATCTTTTTTTGGGCGGGTAAATTATGATTTTAACAAAAAATATTTACTGCAATTTGTGTCTCGCCTAGATGCTTCGTCTAATTTTGCCCGGGGCGACCGTTGGGGGCTATCCCCCAGTATCGGTGCGGGATGGATTATCAGTGAAGAAAACTTCTTCAAGGACAATGTGTCGTTTGTGAACCATTTGAAGTTCAAGGTAAATTATGGGATTACAGGAGATGATCGGGTAGATGAACGTTTATGGCAGGAGAGATATGTAGTGAGTTTGAATGGTGGTTATTTGTTCGGTGACGATGACAACAATTACGGCATTGGCGTAAATCCAAGCAAATACCCCAACTTAAATATTACCTGGGAAAAGAAACGAACATTTAACTTTGGCATAGAATCCACGATGTGGGATAATAAATTAAATCTGGGTATAGAGTTTTTCCAAAACAAGGTGTTTGATGGGTTTGATAAGGGAGCGGAGAATATGAATCCGCTTTACGCAGGTCTGATTGCACCGGTGGTTAATTACCGGGAGGCCTATAACTGGGGTTCTGAGTTTACTGTGGGTTACCGCACGCGGATCGGGACGGATTGGAGCTTGAATACGGGTATCAACTTTGGTTGGGGAAATTCCGTTGTTTCCCGCATAATTTATCCAATGGGTGATCTGTTGACAAAAGACCGTACCGATGGCAAGTGGATGGGAACGAAGTTAGGAGTAGACCCACGCACATACACCAGCAGTAACATCGGCTACCGAACGCAGGGCATGTTCCGTACACAGGAGCAGATCGATGCCTTTCTAGTTGAAAACCCCAACTATACCATCAATGGGCAAATACCGCAACCGGGCTGGCTGATCTACGAGGATACCAACGGTGACGGTGTGATCAATCACTTTGACCAAGATCTCTTATTTGATAAGATTACGCCAATTTTCTCTTCGGGTATCAACATTGCTGTAGGGTATAAGGATTTTAATCTGAGTACCAATATCAATGCGCGCTTCGGAGGAAAATTGTTTTACGATGGCAGGGCGCGGACAAAGGCAGGAGTGAGCACGAATGTACCGTCTTTTTGGAAAGATCGTTGGACACCGGAAGATCCGATGAGTGGAAAGTATCCGCGGAATGATGATCCGTATATCAATGCCAATTCCGATTTCTGGGCAGTAAACGGAACGACGATCCGGATCAATAACATGACGCTGAGCTATAAGGTTCCCGGAGGTCTTGCCACACGGTTAGGTTTGGGAGGGGCAAGAGTGCTATTAACCGGTAATAACCTGTGGACATTGGTCAATCCGTTCAGTTATAAAGATCCGTATACCTCGAGTGTTTACGATTATCCAACAGTGAGGACGATTTCCATTGGTTTGAGTGCTAACTTATAATAATAGAAGAGTGATGAAAAAAAATATATATACCCGTTTCAGAAGAGGATTATTGATTTGCCTGTCATCGGCTATGTTATCCTCCTGCTTTAACAACGACGATTTTTTTATCCTGCCTGATAGGGGCGGGATGGATGCCGCGATATGGAGTACCGAAGGCGCTGTCGATATGCACCTAAATGCAACCTATCAGTTGATTATTCCGAGATTCCCCTGGCAGACAGTGCCAGATAGGTTTGATATCCATCTAGTGAGCGATGAACATTTCTTTGCTTCCGATGGCCGATACGGAGCGCAGGCTTTGGGTATTTATGGTGCTCCTTTGAATAATCATGATGTGCGTTATGTAGGGAATAAGTACACAACCAATTATCTGGACAACCGCTATATGGATATTGCCCGTTGTAACAATGCGATTAAATATATACCGGAGGGGACGATCGAGGAAGACAAAAAGAGGGAGTTCCTGGGCCAATATCATGCCATGCGGGCAATGGTATATCTCGAGTTGGTGAAAGTATACGGTGGTGTAACATTGGTGTTGGAACCGCAGGATCCGGATAATATACAAGCACGGGGCAGGGCAAGTGCAAAAAAATGTTTCGATGTTATCATAGATGATTTGACAAAGGCGATGGAATATTTAGATGGTGTTCAATGGGAAAGTGATGATTTGGGCAGAATTACATACGCGGCGGCTGCGGCGTTAAAAGCGAAAGCGCTATTATATTGGGCAAGCCCACAATTTAACCCACTAAATGATCCTAAACATCCGTATGACCAGTCGCGTTGGCAAGCAGCCTTGCAGGCCAATAAGGAAGCGTATGATATTTGTGTTACTGCAGGACACGGCTTATTACCTGAATACGGTAAGATTTTTCAAACAAAGGGAGCTGCTAATACCGAAGCGATTATATTTAGGCCATACTCTGCTACACGGGAAAATAGGGGCCATGATGAAGAACGCAAGTCCCGCCCCAGGTCCGAGAACGGAAACCCTCACAATGCTTACCGTGCCACGTTGAAATTATTACAATCTTATCCGATGAAAGATGGTAATCGTATTGATGAACCGGGCAATTATACGTATGATGATGTGCTGTTCTGGAAAGATAGAGATCCGCGTTTTGAAGCAACGCTGGCATACAATGGAAGTCACTGGCCGCTGAGTGGTAATAACAATAGAAGACAATGGAACTATGTAGGGGCAAGCAATAGCGGTGCACTAGAGAGTTCTAATTGGGCGGTATATAATAAGAAATTCACAACACCTGGGTTGGCTTACGGATCTGTACCGTATTCCAATAATTTTGGAGGAAGCGGCATGAATTGGATCGAGATGCGCTTTGCTGAAGTCATGCTGAATTTAGCGGATTGCGCCAACGAGATGGGCGATATGGGCTTGGCCAAAACAATGGTACGCGAAATCCGGCAACGGGCCGGTGTCGAACAAGGAGGCAATGATTATGGGTTGGGTAGAATTGCAAGTATCCAAGAAATGCGGGATTTGTTGATCAACGAGCGTATGATAGAATTTGCTTTTGAAAATAAACGAACCTCTGATCTGCGCAGGACAAGAAGATGGCATCTGTTGTCTGGTGAATTGTTGGAGACCATACAGATTGAGTTGGAATATGACCGTTTAGCACCGAAACCTGAAGACGAACGGACAAAGGCAATTAATATATTGGAAACTATTGATCCAGGGACAAACCGTCCGTTTAGAGATGGGCTCGACATCAACAATCGGGAGGTATACTTAAAGTATTTTAGACCTTATACGATTTTACCGCAAGGTAATGGCTTTAGGACAATGGATATCCCCGAGTACCATTATTTTTATACCTTTCACAACGATTATGTGTATAGAGGGGTAGATATTGATCCGACGATCGGATGGGAAGGCGGAACGTTTGACCCATTGGATGATAGCAATTAGTAAATTAAGTATACTGGTTAACAAAAATTTTAACGATGGAAAAAATGAAAATATTGAAATACCTGTCCTTTTTGCTAGTGATGTTGGCATTCAACTCTTGTAAAAAAGAGGCAGAAAGTATCTTCACAATGTTTAAGGATATAGAGGTCACTTTCCATAATAAAAGTGAGTATTCTATTACAGAAGATGCCGTATTAAATGATGGAGATAGCGTGCATATTCACTATACGATAACTTCAGCGAATGAAGATATGTATAGGGTGGTTGTCGATACGACAATTGGAACTGGCAACTACGGTGAAAGAATAATTAATTTGAAAGAAAATGAACGACGTTCGTATTCCGGTGTCATCAAGCATAAGATGATGAGAGACGGTAAGGTGACTTTCCGGGTTTATGCAATGAATATATTTAATGAATACATGGGGGATGGCTATACCAACATTACCGTGGACGGAAGACCAAGTTATACGCATCTGCCAAACAGGAAGGTGTACGCTTCCAGAGTTAACTTTGCAGGAGGCGTGGCAATGGATGATAACATCGATAGAAGGAGCTTTTTTTCGTTGAGGCGTGCAGAGGCATTCGATTACCAAAGCGGAAAAACAAACTCCAAAGACATCGATTTTGGCATTCATTTGTTAAGAGATACTCGTCCGGCACATCTTAATCGGGCATCGTTTAACCTATATTCGATTAATACGCCTACGAATCCGTTACCTGTTTATGATATTAGTGACTGGGAGAAAAGAAATACCATGTTTAGTGCGCCTATAAAGTCAGCAGGAACTATCTTTAGCCAACAGCTGGTTTCGTCCAGTGCAATCGAAGCACGCGCAAAAGCAGTTAACATCAATCTTTTGCAAACGAATATTACGGAGTGGGATGCTGCATTGGGACCTGGTAATCTCGTGTATTTCTTAACACCGGAAGGTAAATATGGCGCTATGTTGGTGAATCAAACAACGAGTGATAACGAGGGACCCTATATAAGCGTAAGTGTAAAATATCAAAATTAACAACCGGAGAATAAAAGTAATATGATATCCATCCGAGCATGCCAAAAACATGCTCGGATTTTTTATGCTTTGATATACAAAAAAGGATGACGGATCTCAGTCTATGATTCACGGGAAGGAATTGGCAGCTGGTTTGGTGTGATAATATTGTATAATTATAGGGCAATGGGATATAATATCCACCCTCTATTTTTTTTCAAATTTGTGGTAGAAGCTAACGATTATGGATTAGTTTACAGTTATTATTATCAATAATTCAACTTATAAAGAGGTAATTGACGATTAGGAAATAGAGGCCCTCCGAGATCGTTACATTAATAAAAGTACTTAAAGTATCCTTATGAATGAGGGGCAAAGTATAACGGTGATGTATAATGTTAGCATTTTTATTAAAAAAAAATAGCAGGGGCCTCCATTTTAAAATTATAAACACTTATTAACTATGACAAAATCAACTAGAAAATGGCTTTTGTTTGCGACATGTGCATCGGCATTGGTCCTTGCGCTACCTATGCCGGGGGAGGCGCGCGTTCCAATGGAGCAACCACAAAACGCTATCGATGTAAACGGGCAGATACGTTCATCCGAAGGAGGGACGATTGGGGGAGCCACCATTCGCTATAGCGGTACGGAAACATCTGCCGATGAAAACGGAAGGTTTTCTATACGGCTGACAGCGGCAGGCGATGTGACTTTTTCCGCTATCGGACACAGTCCTACAATCGTGTACGTTACAAAAGATACCACCTTAAACGTGGTTTTGCAGACGGGTGAGTCTACTTTAGATGAAGTAGTAGTCATCGGTTATGGTTCGGTGAAAAGAAGAGACCTGACAGGCGCCGTTGCATCCGTTAAATCGGAAGAAATTGCGATGGCACCCGTGGCGAATCCGATAGAAGCATTACAAGGTCGGGTTGCCGGACTGGATATTGCCCGTGAGTCGGGGCAGGCAAATTCTAATTCGAGTATCTTGCTTCGTGGAAATAGATCATTGACTGCTGGTAGCGAACCACTCTATATTATTGACGGAATCCCTGGGAATATTACGAATCTTAACCCCAATGATATCGAAACGATTGATATCCTGAAAGATGCCGCTTCAACTGCTATCTATGGTTCAGCGGGTGCGAACGGTGTATTTATCATTACAACAAAGCAAGCAAAAGAGGGCAGAATATCCGTTAACTTAGATGCCTATGCCGGTATCAATTCCAATGGCCGCTACCCGGCCGCTTTGCAGCAAACAGACTGGTTGCGGTATCTGGAAGATGCTTTTGTGTCCTCTAACAAGCGTGCTCCCGAGAGTCGGGACGAATTACTGACAGCCTGGAGTCTGAATCCCGACCAGATTAATCCCTACATTGACAATGGTCAATGGATTAACTGGGTGGATGAAACCCTACGTACAGGCGTACAACAAAACTATTCGCTGTCAGTAAATGGCGGAACCGAAAAAACACAGGGTTTTTTCTCTATGGGCTATAACTCCACAAAAGGAATATATCGGAATGATCAATCAGATTTGTTTACCGTCCGAACCGGGGCAACCAATAAAATTACAGATTGGTTTAAAGGTGGTATCGTGACGGCATTAACCTGGAGAGATAACGATACCCGCCCAAGCCGCCTGAACAATACGTTCAGTATTGCGCCTATTGGACAGGTATACGATGAATTTGGCAATATCAATGTGTGGCCTATCGAGGGACTGCAAGAACCCAGTTTGCTAGCGGATGATATCCCCAATACGTTAAGTAACAATTCGAAGGCATTGAACCTGACCATCAACCCGCATATCGATATCGACATCATGAAAGGGTTAACGTTCCGTTCGATATTAGGGGCGACATTAAACAGTTCCAGAACAGGGCGGTTCGAAAGCGACCGAACCTATATGAAACTATCTGGAAGTGGCGCGCTGGTGCGCACTGCAGGATATGACACGCAGCTAAGATATGGTTATGTGTGGGAGAATATCCTAAACTATCAAACGATCCTCGGACAGGATCACGACCTGTCCGCTACCTTGGTTTCTTCTTGGGCACATAACCAAAATGAATCATCGGGATCCAGTAATCAGGGCTTTCTGTACGACGAATATCTATATTACAGTTTGCAGGCAGGAACGCAACCGTTCGTGAATACGGGCTATACCATGAGTAAGCGGATGTCTGTGGCTTCCCGGATTAACTACGGGTATAAAGGCCGTTACTTATTGACATTAACACAGCGTACAGACGGGGTTTCGCAATTGGCACGCCGGTGGGATACCTTCTTGGCAGCAGCAGGAGCATGGCGGATCAGCGATGAGCACTTTATGGAGGGTACACGGGATGTGATCAGCGAATTAAAACTCAGGACCTCATACGGTGTTTCTGGAAACTCGGGTATTAACCCATATTCTACCTTAACGGAGGTGACCAGCTCTGGATTGGATCAAATCGATCTTGGTGCAGGTTTGCTGCCTGTCAGTGTTTTGACGCAAGCGATGGGGAACCCCATGCTGACCTGGGAAAAATCCTATAACCTGAACTTCGGGTTGGACTTCGGTTTATTCAATAACCGCATTACGGGTTCGGTGGAATATTATGATACCGATACCAGAGACGTCTTGTATGCACGTAGCTTACCGTTCTCCAGCGGAGGTTTTACACCGAAGATCCCTTACCGGATGACTGACAATATCGCACGGATGAATAACCGGGGTGTCGAAGTGACCGTGAACGGTAACAATATCCTGAACGGTAACGCTTTTAAATGGAACTCTACGGTAACCTTTGCACGTAACAACGAGCAGGTACGATCGATCGACCTAGGTAGTGGTACAACGGTGGACGACCTAGTTTCATTAGGATTGTTTATGGGACGTCCGAGCAATACCTTGTTTGGGTATAAGAAGCTGGGTATTTGGCAGACGGATGAAACAGCAGATGCAGCAGCATTCGGCTTAGAACCAGGAGATGTAAAAACACTATCCACTTTAACCAAAGTGCGTGACGGGATCTGGGAGGATGCAGAAGGTGTCGAATACTCAGCAGATAATCCATATTCGATTTCGCCCGACGACCGCGTCATCCTCGGACAAGGAACTCCGAAATGGACAGCTGGTTGGCAGAATACATTCCAGTACAAAGGGATCGATTTAAACATCTTCACCATTGCTCGTTGGGGACATCATATTGATGCGGAACTGCTGGGCTACATGAACAGTTATGGTTCGATAAATATACCATCGGCATATAATTATTGGACACCGGACAATCCGACCAACGATTATCCAAGGCCGTATCTAAACCGGAACACAAGTCATAGTAATCCGCTGTTAGGGATGAATGTGGTAGACGGCTCCTTTATCAAAATTAAGAATATCACACTAGGATATACCTTACCGGAAAATATAAGCAGAAATATCAGACTGTCTAGATTCCGTATATATGCAACGATGCATAACCCAATTATCTTTACCCGGAGTCACCTGTTGAAAGGCATGGATCCGGAAACAGGCGCATCGGATTCCTTTCCGTTGTACAGACAGATGGTTTTCGGAGTAAATATGTCTTTTTAAACAAAAAGAAAATAATGAGATGAAAATTACAACAATGAAAAGATTAGGATATAAAGTTGCTTTCGGACTGACAATAGCTGTCGGCGTTAGCGCTTGTTCGCTGGACGAATGGAATCCTTCTACTGTGGACGTAGAAACGGGTTATAAATATAGAGATGGATACGAAAGTTTGATTAATTACTGTTATGATGGGCTGTACTATTTCTATGGTAAAATAGATGGTATAGGTGCGATGGAAATGGGAACCGATCTGTGGGCGAATGTTGCTAATAATGAAACGGGTTTTGTCCTCTACAACAGCAATATGAATGCGCAGTTGGGGACATTGGCAACCATATGGAACGGGATGTATGCAACGGTAAATTATTGCAACACCGCAATTTATTATGCCGATTTGGTAGAAGACTATACTTCTGAGGAAGAGCGGAATGCTAAGGTAGCAGAGGCCTATTTCCTGAGGGGTTGGGCAAACTGGCATCTGGTCGAACAATTCGGAGGTGTGTCGCTGACAACTATTCCTTCGACAGAAACCGGCCCGGTTAATAGTCCGGAAAGGGCAAGCGAACAAGATTTTTACGATTTGATTATTTCGGATTTAATATTCGCGACAGAACACTTGCCCGAGAGACCGGATGGTGAACGAGGACGCGTAACCAAAAAAGCGGCGTATGCCATGTTAGCGAAAGCATACCTGCAGCGTACGCGTCTGGGTGATGTACAGGAAAATGCCCGTTTGGCATTGGAGGCAGCGGAAGAGCTGATAACCAATGGAAGTACATATGGTGTATCCTTGTACCAGAGCGATGACGATCGATCCGGGTTTGGTAAGCTATGGGACGGTGTTAACAATAAAAATAACACAGAGTTTTTGTTCATCGAAGCCGTAGATCACGCGTCTGGCCGAAATCCCGAGGGATGGAACAGGGGAAGGACACGTCAATATTATTTGATGGATACACGTACCACGGGCGCGCCGTGGGGGACACAGGAAAACGAAACATGGACAGGACGCTCTAACAGCCGTTTCTTTAAGCCGACGAAATATTTGTTGACGGAACTATTTGAACCGGTTGCCGATCCGGCGGATACCCGGTTTAAAGAGACATTTTTCTATGAACACTACAATTCCAAATGGGCAGATGTAACGATTAGCCAGTCTATGGTGAATCAATATGGTAAAAACCCAAACCTTGTCGGTCATGTAATCAAGAATACAGCCGACAGTGACCCGACACTGCCGAACGGAGGAACGAATACCTGGCGTATGGGCGTGGTGAATATGACGGATGAGGATGGCGATGGTTGGTTGGATGGCTTGTCGATTTTTACACCAAACTGGGTGATGTCGGCAACCGAGAAAAGAGATCTCCCCTTCTGGATTGTTGATCCTTCCGACTGGTTTCAGGCCGATGGGCGATGGGTGCAGCCAGAGAGTAACAACATGGCAACTTATACTCGAGAAATATATCCGTCTTTGAAGAAATTTTCGAGTTGGGAATATGTAATGGATCGGCAGTATTGGTTAGGCGACGTGCCGATCATCCGTTTGGGAGAGGTATACCTGATTGCAGCCGAAGCAGCGCTGTTGTATAATAACGATGCAGCTAAAGCGCAGGAGTACGTCAATGCCGTCCGGAAAAGAGCGGCGGTTACCTCAAGACAAGGTGAAATGGAGGTAGGTGCAGGCGAGGTGACACTGGATTTTATCCTGGCCGAAAGAGGCCGCGAACTGGCAGGAGAGCAGATACGATGGTATGACCTTAAACGCATGGGAAAACTGACTACCGAATATTTGCGGACAACAAATCCGGATATTCAGTTCTTCGATGCCAATAAACACATTGTACGTCCGATTCCACAATCCTTCCTGGATGCTATTGCAAATCCACAAGAATTTGGACAGAATCCGAATTATTAGTCAACTACACAACGCATATCGTAAGCCACCGATAAAATGATACAAGAGCCGGAGAATATATTATAAGTACGCTTCGGCTCTTTTACCTAGATTTGTTTTTAGTGTAAACGAAACCATCATGATTTATTCAAACCACACAGGGGGATGAATAAATCTGATAGCTTCATCACTATTGAAGAAAAATTTATACAGATGAAAATAAATAGTATGATGACGACCAAGAAAACGTTTCCGTATAAACCATTAAAAAAAAGCTTGCTTTTACTGGCATTACTGTCAGCAGGAATTAGTGCTCATGCGCAACAAGGTGTTGTTGCAGGTCAACCTGAACCTGGGCAGATACCGCCACATCCACCACGATTGCCTGAAGAGGTTATTCCGGCATTTCCGGGCGCATGGGGTGGTGGTATGTTTACCACCGGCGGACGTGGAGGCAAAGTAATGGCGGTCACGAATCTCAATGATAGCGGAGAAGGGAGCTTGCGTGCTGCGTTGGAAGCAGACGGGCCACGTATTGTCGTGTTTCGTGTTGCTGGAACTATCAAAATCGATGGAGATTTAAACATCAATCATCCGAATATCACCATCGCAGGGCAATCCGCTCCGGGCGACGGTATTTGCCTTGCCGGTACATTGAACATCAATACCCATAATGTTATTGTCCGTCACCTGCGCGTACGCCGTGGCGTTCCGGTAGGCGGACAGGGGGATGATAATATTGGTGGAAATCCACACCATCATATCATCATTGACCACTGTTCTACCAGCTGGGGTATGGATGAGAATATTTCCCTATACCGACACATGCGGCCTTCTGCGGATGGAAGTACGCAAATAAAAGATCCTGCGGAGCATGTTACTATTCAATGGACGATTTCCAGTGAGGCGCTCGATGCGAAAGGACATGCTTTTGGTGGTACATGGGGAGGCAATCCGTCTACGTTCCATCATAATCTTTTTGCCAGCAATACCGCTCGAAATCCATCTATCGGTATGTCGGGAGCCTTTGACTTTCGGTACAATGTTATTTTCAACTGGCGCCATCGGTCGATAGACGGGGGAGATGAAACGTCCATGATCAATATCATAAACAATTACTTTAAACCCGGTCCAGCGACAAATGATAATATGCGTGCAGTCATTGCCCGTATTGAGCAGCGTAGTATGTATTCTCCCGGTAATGCGTGGGCTGCAGGCGATTGGTATCCAAAAGAACCAAATCGCCCCGGCAAATGGTATGTGGCCGGTAATATCATGCATGATAATGAAGAAGTGACCAACAATAACTGGGCAGGCATGCGCATGAAGGAAACGAAAGGATCGATCATTCCAGAGGCAGGCGAAGCAGAAAAATATGCACGCGTGTATACGCCTTTTGAAGGCTGGCCGGTGGCTCCGCACCAAACTGCCGATGTAGTTTTCGAATCGGTGCTCGAGAAAGCCGGCGCAACCTTACCCAAACGTGACGCGGTAGATATTCGTGTGGTAGAAACCGTGCGGACAGGGAAACCAACAACCGGAACGGGCATCATCAAGGAAATTGCTGAGGTCGGCGGTTATCCGGATCTGACTTATGATCCGGCCGAAGTGCCTGTTGATACAGATGGCGATGGTATGCCAGACGAATGGGAAATAAAATACGGCTTAGACCCAAAGGATCCTACAGATGGTGCAAAAGATGCCGATGGAGACGGTTATACCAATGTGGAGGAATATTTGAATGGCACAAATCCGAAAGAGAAAATCGATTATCGCAATCTCGGTAATAACGTCGATACGATAAGCTAATGTAGGCTAGATGCTACCGACAAAATGATACAATAGCTGGAGAAAATACTACAAACATAGCCCTGCCCATTTGGCTATGTTTGTATAAGGGATGGATAAGTTTATCAAGGTGTTGTTGAAGCGATATAAGATATTGGCAACTCCTTTATTTTGAGCTTTGTAAATCTTTTTTTAAATTGTTTTGGCATTGAACAATATACACACATATAGTCGATTGTTTCTAGGTAAATTCTTGTTTGCTGTCAGCTTGCTTATGGCGAGCTATTTTGTAGGATATACGCAAGAAGAACATAGACCATTAGTTTGGAAAGAAGGGAAATTGGTATACCAAGCAGATAGCCTGGGTAACCGCATTCCCGATTTTTCCTACGCAGGATATGAAGGAGGAAATAAAGCTATTCCAGAAGCACAAGTAAAAATTGTTGTGCCTATACATACAGGGGATGCAACTCGTCGTATTCAAGCGGCGATAGATTATGTTTCAAAATTACCGAAGGATGAACACGGTTTGCGAGGAACTGTATTGTTGCTGCCCGGTGAATATCATCTGTCTGGTTCTTTAAAGTTGCATACGTCCGGTGTGGTGTTGAGAGGTTCCGGCTTTACAGAAAGCGGTACGGTACTGATAGGTGAAGGCACAACCCGGGAAACATTGATCCGTATAGCCGGAAAGCGTGACGTTGTGCGGGAAGAGAAACGGCAGGTGCAGAACGATTATGTGCCTGTTAATGCAGTAACTTTTCAACTAGATAACATTTCCGGTCTTCAAACCGGCGACCGTATTATGATCACACGTCCGTCTACCAAGGAATGGATTAAAGATTTGAAAGCCGAGGAATTTGGCGGCGGAATGTCGTTTTTGGGATGGAGACCCGGATACTGGAATACGACGTGGGATCGGGAGATTGTTCGTATAGATGGGAATACAGTGACAGTAGATGTACCGATAACGACTGCCTTGGACCAGCGTTACGGTGGTGCGGCAGTGGAAAAATATACTTGGAGCGGCCGGGTGGAACAAATCGGTATAGAAAATATACAATTAAAATCCACCTTTAATGCAGATAATCCAAAAGACGAAGATCATCGGTGGATGGCGATCACCGTTGAAAATGCACAGAATGTTTGGGTTCGCCAAATGCAATTCCGACATTTTGCCGGTTCAGCGGTATACGCACAAGAGACAGCGAGTAAGCTCACTGTAGAGGACTGTATCTCTCTTGATCCGGTGTCTGAAATCGGTGGGCAGCGGAGATATACATTTTATACCCGTGGGCAACAAACCTTGTTTCAACGTCTATATGCTGAAAAAGGCTACCATGATTTCGCTGTCGGTTTTGCGACCGCTGGTCCGAATGCTTTTGTACAATGTCAGGCAGTAGAACCATACAGTTTTAGCGGTGCGATAGATAGTTGGGCTTCGGGCGTATTATTCGACATTGTCGACATGGATGCGCAGGCACTAAGCTATAAGAATAGAGGGCAAGATGGCAAAGGGGCCGGTTGGACAGCTGTTAATAGCGTTTTCTGGCAATGTACAGCTGCGCTTATCGAAAATGTACATCCGCCAACAGCGCAGAATTGGGGATTTGGCTTGTGGGCGCAGTTCCAAGGGGACGCGTATTGGACAGAATCTAACAGCCATATCAAACCAAGAAGTTTATATTATGCACAGCTGGAGGAACGTGTCGGAGCGGATGCTAAAAAGAGAAACATCGTATTGCCTATGCTAACCGATGCCTCCAGTAGTCCGACAATAGCCGTAGCGCAAGAGTTGACAAAAATAGCGTATGAACCACCCGTACAATTAAAAGATTTTATAGTACAGGCAACGCAGCGGGAGCCACTGGATATAAGTGCCAAAGGTGCCAAAGTGTTAGCAGAGAAAGATGTTCCACGGCACAGTGAACCCGCAAAAGCACCGGATATGGTGATTCAGAATGGTTGGCTAGTGCGGGGAAATGAGGTGTTGGTTGGCTATAAGAACGATGTACCATGGTGGAACGGCAATATTCGCCCCCATGGTTTGGAGAACGCAAAACCCCATATTACCCGCTATGTTCCCGGAGAGATAGGAACAGGTTTGACCGATGATCTAAACGAAGTTGCTGATAGTATGTTGGCAAACCATGTGTTGAGTATAGACCATAATTACGGGCTTTGGTATGATAGGCGAAGGGATGACCACGAACGTATCCGGCGTATGGATGGCGAAGTGTGGCCACCGTTCTATGAATTGCCTTTCGCAAGGAGCGGACAGGGATTGGCGTATGATGGCCTATCGAAATATGATTTAACGAAATACAATCTCTTTTACTGGAATCGGTTGAAGCAGTTTGCGGATTTGGCAGATCAAAAAGGATTGGTACTGCTGCATCAGAACTACTTTCAGCACAATATCCTGGAAGCAGGTGCGCATTATACGGATTCTCCTTGGCGTACAGCAAATAATATCAATAATGTAGGTTTCCCCGAACCGGTACCGTACGCAGGTGATAAACGGATTTTTATGGCGGAGCAATTCTATGATGTTACCCATTCGGTACGACGGGAATTGCACCGAGCTTATATTCGTCAATGTCTGGAGAATTTTAAAGATAATACCGGCGTCATTCAGCTGATCAGCGCCGAATACACCGGTCCACTGCATTTTGTTGAGTTTTGGATCGATGTGATCAAGGAGTGGAAAGCAGAAACGGGTCACAACCCCATCATCGGGCTTAGTGCGACGAAGGATGTGCAGGATGCGATCTTAGCGGACACAGAAAGAGCAAAAGAAATCCAAGTGATTGATATCCGTTATTGGTATTATCAGGAAGATGGCGAGGCGTATGCCCCGCCTGGAGGCGCAAACTTGGCTCCCCGCCAACATGCACGCCAGATAAAATCAAAAAAGACATCGGCGGAGCAAGTGTATCGGGCGGTTTCCGAATACCGAACAAAATTTCCCGACAAAGCGGTTGTCTACCATAGTAATGGCTTTCCCGAGCAAGCATGGGCAGTCTTTATGGCCGGGGGATCGATGGCCAATGTTCCGCGTGTAGCACATGCCGATTTTTACAAAGAAGCCTCCGCTATGCAGACTAAAGTCCAGCAAGGCGTATGGACATTACAGGGAAAAGATGCTGCTATCTTTTACAACAATGATAAGAAGCCGTTACAGGCGGATTTAACCCCGTGGAAGGGAGATTATAAGATGTATCATATTCATCCTAAATCTGGTGCTATCTTAGCTACAGAGAAAATAAAAACAGGACAGAACGTAACCATCAAGAATTTTAAAAATGCTCCAGAGATTATCTGGATAACCAAGAAATAATATGAACGCTATTCGTAAAAAATTATTACCATTTGCATTGGCAGGAGCACTCTTTTCTTCCTGTACTTCTTCTTCTGATCAAGAAGCATCGTCTACGGAAATGCCTGCACTGAAGGTATCGGAAAATGGAAGGTATTTAACCACCGATGATGGCAAACCGTTCTTTTGGCTTGGCGATACGGGGTGGTTGTTATTTAATAAATTGAATAGGGACGAAGCGGAACAGTATCTGGAAGACCGGAAACAAAAAGGATTCAATGTCGTGCAGGCCATGGTATTGCACACGGTACCGTCGGTTAATGTGTACGGGGACTCATCCATTGTGAATAAGGATATTTCGCATCCATTGGTGACCGAAGGGAACAACCCCGAGGTAGCCGAAGAATATGATTATTGGGATCATATCGATTACATTATTGACAAAGCGGCCGAAAAAGGAATGTATATGGCGCTTGTACCGGTATGGGGCTCGCCGGTAAAAGATGGTAAAGTTTCTGTTGAACAAACAACAAAATACGCTACTTTCCTCGCTGAGCGTTGGAAAGACAGACCGAATATCATCTGGTTGAATGGTGGGGATATTCCCGGTTCGGACTCCACGGCTGTTTGGCTGGAAATGGGAAAAACCATCAAATCCATTGATCAAAATCATCTAATGACATACCATCCACGCGGTCGGACCGCTTCTTCGGATTGGTTCCACAATGAACCGTGGTTAGATTTTAATATGGTGCAGTCGGGTCACAGACGCTATGACCAGGATACTTCGAGCAACGAAAAGAAACATTACGGAGAGGACAACTGGAAGTTTATGGAGGTTGACTGGGCATTAAGTCCCGTAAAACCAACGATCGATGGCGAACCGTCGTATGAGGGTATTCCGCAAGGTTTGCATGATATTAAAGAACCATGTTGGCAAGATCACGATGTGCGTCGCTATGGATATTGGTCGGTATTTGCAGGCGCTTTCGGATATACGTATGGGCAGAATTCAGTCATGCAGATGCATTCGGCGTCCGATTCTACTACAGCATACGGCTCATCGGAGCTATGGACAGAGGGATTAAACGCACCGGGAGCATCGCAAATGAAATATCTAAAAGATCTGATGTTGTCCAGAGATGCCTATTTTGAGCGGATTCCAGACCAAACCTTGATTGCCGAAAATGGCGAGAAATATAATCGCTTGTTAGCAACCCGTACCGATAATTATGCATTCATCTACAACTACAACGGTAGAGAAATGAAAATCAATATGGGTAAAATCAACGGAGACAAAGTGAAAGCCTCTTGGTTCGATCCACGCAGTGGTGAAGAGACCGTTATTGGTGAGGTAGAAAATACAGGTGTACAGACATTCAAACCAGCGGGTGAAGAGAAAGACGGGAATGATTGGGTGCTGATTTTAGATAGTTTATAATGAGAACAAAATTAAATCTTTTAGTTGTTGTGTTAGCGGCATCCCTTTTGGCTTCTTGCCAGAGGGATGTTTATATGTTTACTTCTTTTCATGAACCTGCCGATGAAGGACTACGCTATCTATATAGTGAAGATGGCTATTCGTGGACAGCGATTGACGGTGTCTTTCTGAAACCCGAATTGGGCGAACAAAAGATTATGCGTGATCCATCCATGGTACGCGATAAAAAGGGTGTCTATCATTTGGTTTGGACGATAGGTTGGCAAGGGAATGAAGGTATCGGCTATGCTTCTTCTAAAGATCTTATCCATTGGGAGAATAAGAAGATCGTGCCGGTTATGGAACATGAAGCCACGACGGTTAATATATGGGCACCGGAACTGTTCTACGATGACGAGGAAGACCGGTTTATTATTATCTGGGCGTCAACCATTCCCGAGCGTTTCCCGAAAGGAGAAGAGGAGGAAAGAAATAATCACCGGATGTATTATACCACTACGCAGGATTTCGAAACGTTTACAGAAACAAAACTGTTTGCAGATCCCGGTTTCAGCATCATCGATGCGGTGATTGTAAAAAAAGACAAAGACGATTATGTATTGGTATTAAAAGACAATACGCGACCAAATCGTAATTTGAAAGTTGCTTTTGCGGATAATCCGTTAGGGCCTTACGAAAATGTCTCCGAGCCGTATTCTGATTTTAAAACAGAAGGACCTAGTGTAGTCAAAGTCGACGATGAATGGTTGATCTATTTTGATTCGTATGGCAGCAAAAGCTATGAAGCCGTGTCGACCGAGGATTTTAAAACGTTCAAAAAAATAAACGATAAAATCCGTGTTCCGGAAGGACACAAACACGGAACGATTTTCAAAGCTTCCAAAAAGGATTTGAAAGGGTTGTTAAAGGAAAAAAAATAAAGAAATGAGATCAATGATATTAGGTATAACGTTATTATGTGCTTCCTGTTACGTCACGGCGCAGGATACGATGACGTATGTAGGTAAAACTTTGTCCAATGTAGACTATCACCACGGGCAACTAAAACCTGCTGTCGGTACACACAATGTACAGACCTTTCGCGCGAATAGAGCTTTTCCGGAACGTGCGGGCGGATTGAATTTTACCTATAACCACCAGCCGTTTTTGGCCTATTGGAACGGCACCTATTATCTACAATTTCTGAGTAATCCAGTAGGCGAGCACATTGCCGAGGGAAAAACATCGCTTCAAACTTCTAAAGATGGTTATACGTGGTCAGACCCCATAGAGCTATTTCCCCCTTATCTAGTGCCGGAAGGTTTCAGCAAACCGGGCAGGACCGATAAAGCCGGTAAGGATTTATACGCGATTATGCATCAACGGATGGGCTTTTACACGGCTAAAAACGGTAAACTGTTGACCATCGGATACTACGGCGTTGCATTGGATGCAAAAGATGATCCGAACGATGGTAATGGTATCGGACGTGTCGTCCGGGAAATTAAAAAAGACGGTTCATTTGGTCCGATTTACTTTATCCGCTTCAATGCTTCATTTGATCAGAAGCTGGCCAAGTTCCCATTCTATACCCAAAGTAAAGACAAGGCCTTTGTTGCTGCTTGTAAAGAACTGATGGAACAACCACTGATGATGCAGCAATGGGTCGAGGAAGCGGATCGCAATGATCCATTGATACCTTTCCAACGTCCATTGAAGGCGTTCGCTTACTATACATTGGACAACGGGGATGTCGTGGGCATGTGGAAGCACGCCTTGACGTCCGTAAGTAAAGATAAAGGCAAAACCTGGGCATACAATCCCTTGCGCGCACCGGGTTTTGTGAACAGCAACGCTAAAATATGGGGCCAGCGGACATCCGACAATCGCTTTGCCACCGTTTACAACCCATCGGAGTTTCGTTGGCCTTTAGCGGTATCTACAAGTAATGATGGCTTAACGTATACCGATTTGCTATTGATCAACGGTGAAATCACCACGATGCGCTATGGAGGTAACTATAAATCTTATGGCCCACAATACCCGAGAGGCATACAGGAAGGAAACGGCGTACCACCCGACAATAATATGTGGGTGACGTACAGTGTGAATAAGGAAGATATGTGGGTAGCAAAAGTGCCCGTTCCGATTACATCGACAGTAGCAGGAAATGTTCACGATGACTTTTCCGGTAATGCAACCGAGACATTTAATAAATGGAATATTTATAGCCCACTATGGGCGTCGGTCAAGTTGGAAAACAATGCCCTGATGTTAAGGGATAAAGATAAGTTTGATTATGCGAAAGCAGAACGGGTAATTGAGGCATCGGAGAAGGTGAAAATCGCTTTCACGGTTACACCACAGCAAGCTGACCACGGTAATCTGCAAATTGAATTGGTCAATGATTTAGGGCAGGCAGCAGCACGTCTTGTTTTCGATGCCGACGGGCAGATTAAGAATAAAGCCGGTTACCGGATGTCTGGAGTACAATCCTATGAAGCAGGAAAAGCCTATGATATCGTGTTAACGGTAGATGTGCACACACGATCGTATCAAGTCAGCATCAATGGAACGGAAAAAGGAACAAGGTTGTTTTTCCAGCCGGTAAGTGAAATTAGCCGGGTATCTTTCCGAACAGGGGATGTGCGCCGGTATCCGGATGCCGATACACCAACAGATCAAGATTTTGATGTGGAAGATGCGGATGGCGTAGATAAAGAAGCTGCGTATGCGATCTCGCTATTTCAAGCAGATAAATTGAATTAACGGATAAAGGAAAATATGAAGATGGTTTGTAGATATGTATTGATGCTATGCCTTTGCTTGCTGGGAATAACTTTTTTAAGTGCCCAAACTACCCAGGTGAAATATCTATCGGGGAAAGGGAAAGATGATGGCGTACTATGGGATTTTTCCGTCACGGATGGCATGAATGCCGGGAAATGGTCAAAAATCCCCGTTCCTTCCAATTGGGAATTACACGGCTTTGGCAAATACAACTACGGATTTGATAAAGAAGAAAAGAAAGGAAAAGAAAAAGGACAATATAAATATACGTTTACGGTGGATAAAGCCTGGAAAGGGCAGGTGGTCAATCTGGTTTTTGAAGGGGTAATGACGGACGCGGAAGTCAAGATAAACGGAAAGTCTGCCGGAGAGATTCATCAAGGATCTTTCTACGTCTTTAAATACGATATTTCAAAGCTATTAAACTACAAAGGGAAAAACCTATTGGAAGTGACAGTAGCGAAGCATTCAGAGAATAAATCGGTGAACGCGGCGGAGCGGGAAGCGGATTATTGGATATTTGGAGGTATTTACCGCCCTGTATATCTGGAAGCACTACCACAAAGCCATATTCACCGTGTTTCGATTGATGCCAAAGCAGACGGCCAGTTTCGCAGCATCGTAGAACAAAGTGGTGATGCAGACGAAATTCAAATACAATTAACCGATGCTGCTGGACAACCCTATGGCGAATCACTATCAGCAGCTTTCCAAAGTGACAAAACTGAACTGAAAGGTCAGTTTTCAGATCCCAATCTATGGTCCTCTGAATTCCCCAACCTTTATCACGCACATATTTCGCTTTGGAGAAAAGGAAAAAAAGTACATGAAAAGGTACAGAAATTTGGTTTCAGAACGGTGGAGGTGAAAGAACGTGATGGGGTCTATATCAACGGAGTAAAAATCAAATTTAAAGGCGTAAACCGCCATTCTTTTCACCCGGAATCAGGACGTACAACAAGTAAGGAAATCAGTATTCACGATGTGAAGCTGATAAAAGAAATGAATATGAACGCCGTTCGGATGGCACATTATCCACCCGATAATCATTTTCTGGAAGTGTGTGATTCGTTAGGGCTGTATGTGATGAACGAGCTTGGCGGATGGCATGGCTACTACGATACACCGACGGGCACAAAGCTGCTGAAAGAAATGATGGTGGTTTCGGAAAATCATCCGTCGATTATTTTCTGGGCGAACGGCAACGAAGGCGGACATAACCCAGAGCTAGATAGTATCTTTTTTGCTTACGATATGCAAAAACGCCCATTAATTTATCCTTGGGCAGTATATGGTGGTTTTGAAACAACCCATTACCGGGAATATAATTACGGTATCGGTACGTATGATCACGGACATAATATTGTAATGCCAACCGAATTTTTACACGGTATGTGGGACGGTGGTCACGGTGCGGGAATCGAGGATTATTGGAAAGCCATGTGGGCAAATCCACTATCTGCCGGTGGCTTCCTTTGGGATTTTCAAGATCAAGGTCTGATGAGAACGGACAAGGATAATATCATCGATACGGATGGCAATCACGGTGCTGATGGGATTGTGGGACCTTACTATGAGAAAGAGGGGAGTTTCTATACGATTAAAGAAGTATGGAGCCCTATTTTCTTCGAAAAGAGGGAGATGACGGTGGACTTTGATGGCGCATTTCATATCGAAAACCGGTATACCTTCACGAATATTAACCAATGTTCGTTCAGTTATGAGCTAAAGAAGCTAGGACAGTATGGGGAAGACAAGGGGAGTACAACCGGGACAATCCATGCGCCTGATATCGAACCCTATCACCGAGGTATTTTAAAAGTTGACTTTCCAACAGATTGGCAAGACTATGATGTATTGTATATCACGGCGAGGGATGTAAATGATCTGGAAATTTATACATGGAGTTTTCCGATCAGTCGCCCGAACCAAGTGGCAGAGCATCTTCTGCGAACAACGGGGGAAGCAGTAAACGTGGAAGAAACAGCTTCGAGTTATGTGGTTTTTGCAAATGGCATTACGGTACGCATTAACAAAGAAAACGGCTTATTGGAAGAAGTGAAAAATGCAAAAGGTGTTATCCCTTTTAACAATGGTCCGACGATACAGGAAGCCGTCACCAACTTCAAGAATTTTACACTCAAGCAGGAAGAGGATAAAGTTGTCATTGCTTCTACATTCGATAAAAAAGAAAGTTATAATACGTTGACGTGGGAGATCTACCCATCGGGACAGGTGAAAATGCATGTGCAATACTTCCCACAGGAATACTTCACCAAATTTGTCGGCGTCAACTTTTCTTTCCCGGAAGATAAAATGAAGGGTGTGGAATACATGGGCATGGGACCTTACCGCGTGTGGAAAAACCGGATGAAAGGAAATCAATTTGGCGTATGGAAGAAAGATTATAACGATGCGGCAACAGGCGAAATTCCTTTTGAATATCCGGAATTTAAGGGATATCACAGCAATATGTATTGGACGAAATTTATAACGGACGAGCAGTCGTTCTATGTGTTCACCGATAGGGAAGATGTATTCTTGCGGTTGTTTACGCCGAGAGAACAACAGGACACCGACTGGAAAAATATGGAGCCGACCTTCCCGGATGGTGATATTTCGTTTATGAATGGCATTTCCGCAATCGGTACAAAGACACAAAAACCGGAAACGACGGGGCCAATGGGTATGAAGCACGTGTATTATGATTTTGAGAAAGAACCAATCCGTGCACTGCACATGGTGCTGTATTTTGATTTTTCGGTGCAACAATAAAGAACAATGAAAAGTAAGGTGAAGATAACAGGATTGATCGTTTGGTTGTTTTTAAGCGTAACAGCTTTTGCACAGCCAAGTGCGGACGCTCTGCGATGTGAATTGCTAACCAATCCGTTGGGTATTGATAAAATGAACCCAAGGTTGAGTTGGCAAATACAGGCGGATGCCCGCAATGTGGTGCAAACCGCGTATCATATCCTCGTGGCGTCATCACCGGAAAAGCTGGCACAAAATATAGGAGACCTATGGGATTCGGGTAAAACGGAATCCGATAATTCAATCGCCGTATTCTATGATGGAAAAGCTTTAAAAAGTGATACGGAGGTCTTCTGGAAAGTAAAAGTATATACCAATAAAGGTGCATCCGATTGGTCCGTACCCGCCTCGTGGCGGGTAGGTCTGCTCTATTACAAGGATTGGAATAGACGTTGGATTGGGTTTGATGGTTACTTTGATAGCGACGATAAAGAGGCCGGCTATCTCAGTGCGCGCTATTTCCGAAAGGAGATTTCCATCACAAAAGAAGTGCAGGAAGCAACTGCGTATATCATGGGTCTCGGTTTGTACGAGTTGTATATCGATGGCCATAAAGTGGGCGATCAAGTGTTGGCTCCCGGCTTAACCGATTATACCAAAAATGTAAAATACAATGTGTTCGATGTCACCGAATTACTAAATGGAGAAAAACACACGTTGGGTGTGATCTTAGGTAATGGACGTTATTACGCCATACGGCAGGAAAAACCGTACAAGGTGAAGAACTTCGGTTTTCCCAAAATGCAGATGCAGATCCGCATCACCTATACGGATGGCTCCCGACAAACCATTCATACGGACGATACGTGGAAAGGGACGACAGACGGCCCCATCATATCCAATAACGAATACGACGGGGAAATATATGATGCCCGTAAGGAATTGAAAGATTGGGCGAAGGTGGGATACGATGATGCCACATGGGAAAGAGCCGAGTATGTACAAGAGCCGGGAGGGAACTACGAAGCACAGATCAACAACAACATGAAAGTGATGCAAGACCTTAAACCGGTTTCCATCACACCGAAAGAGGGTAAGTATATTATCGACTTCGGACAGAATTTTTCGGGTTGGGTGAAAATGCGTGTGCAGGGTCCAGGTGGAACAGAAGTAACACTGCGTTTTGCGGAATCGCTAAATGAAGATGGTACACTTTTTCGAGACAATCTACGCGCTGCAAAGGCGACAGATGTATATATTTTAAAAGGTGGTGATATAGAAGAATGGGAACCGCGTTTTACGTATCATGGTTTTCGGTATGTTGAAGTAGAAGGTTATCCCGGAGAAGTGGAGCTGGATAAATTTATCGGACGCTTAGTATATGATGAAATGGAAACCGTTGGGTCATTTACCTCGTCCAATGCGTTATTGAATCAGATTCATAAGAATGCTTGGTGGGGAATCGCCTCGAACTACAAAAGTATCCCCGTAGATTGTCCGCAACGTAATGAGCGTCAAGCTTGGTTGGGCGACCGTCCGGGTAGCGCCTATGGCGAAAACTTTTTGTTTGATAACGCAAATTTCTACAGCAAATGGTTGGAGGACATTCGCCTGTCCCAGAAAGAGGATGGCGCAATCCCCGATGTCGCACCAGCGTTCTGGCGGTATTACAGTGATAACATGACCTGGCCCGGCACGTATTTAATTGTGGCGGATATGTTATACCAACAGACAGGCGATGTGCGGATATTGGAAAAGCACTATCCAGCCATGAAGAAATGGATGCGGTATATGGAGGCGCTTTACAGGGATAGCGAAGGTATCATCACCAAGGACAGCTATGGCGATTGGTGTGCGCCACCCGCGACTATCGAGGAAGGACGTGGTAAGAGTGCGGATGTTAAACGTCCGAATCCCCTTATATCCACAGCTTATTACTATCATTTGTTGCAGATGATCGCTCGTTTTTCTGAACATACAGGAAATAGCCAGGATCGTGCCGGATTTGAGGAATCCGCGGCCAACATGAAGAAGGACTTTAACAAAAGATTCTATAATCCATCAGGTTACTATGGCAACAATACATTGACGGAAAATTTACTGGCGATGTATTTCGGTTTGGTCGAAGAAGGTCAGAAAGAGAAGCTAGCGGATAGGATTGTGGAGATTATCGAAAAAGAGAATAACGGTCATTTAAGTACGGGATTAGTGGGGACACAGTGGATTATGCGGACGCTGACCGATATGGGACGTGCTGACTTGGCGTACAAGTTGGCAACGAATACTACTTATCCCTCATGGGGCTATATGCTGGAGAATGGGGCGACGACGATATGGGAATTGTGGAATGGCGATACAGCCCATCCGCGCATGAATTCCCAAAACCATGTCATGATGCTCGGCGACTTATTGGTGTGGTATTACGAGAATCTGGCAGGAATTAAATCAGCAGCGAACGGATTCCAAAGGATTATTATGAAGCCGGAGCTCATTAACGGCTTGGATGATGTGGAAGCAAACCATAAAAGTATACAGGGGATGATTACCTCGTCGTGGAAGCGAAAAAGAGATAGGTTTGCCTGGCAGATAGCTATTCCGGCCAATACCACGGCACATGTTTATATCCCGGCCAAAGGGGTACGGTTTATTACCGAACAAGGAAAGCAAATTGCTGATCATTCGGACATAAAGATCATAGGAGAAGAAAACGGACGCGTAATAATCGAATTGGGGTCCGGTAAATATCAATTTTTATCAACGTTACCATGAACAAGAAACACATAGCCATAAAAACTTTTATCCTCTGCCTCGCATTCCTGTCGGGTGCATGGGCACAGGAAAAAAACGCCTTGCATAAATGGAGAAAAGGCATTGTAAAGGACGAGTTTATCTACGATAAAGCTGCTTTCCCCTCTTGCCATTCGGCCAGTATCGTGGAAACCACAAACGGGAATTTAGTCTACACTTTTTTTGGTGGTACACATGAACGCCATCCCGATGTAGAAATCTATATCTGCCGATATGAAAATGAACAGTGGACAGCACCGCAATCGGCTGCTGACGGTGTGCAGGAAGACGGTAGCAGATTGCCTACTTGGAATCCGGTATTGTATCAAATACCCAATGGCGACTTATTGTTGTTTTATAAGGTAGGGCCAAAACCTTCCGAATGGTGGGGGATGTTAAAGCGCTCTACAGATGGTGGAAAAACTTGGTCGGCAGCAGAGAAGCTTCCCGAAGGTTTTTTGGGACCTATCAAGAATAAGCCTGTTTTGTTGAGTAATGGTAATTTGATTTGCCCGACGAGCACGGAAGGCAATGGTTGGAATATTCATTTTGAAATCACACCCGATTTTGGAAAAACCTGGCGTAAAGTAGGTCCGATTGGAAGAGGAGAAGATGACATCAATGCGATTCAACCCAGTGTATTGGATCATGGGAATGGTAAATTACAAATTTTAGCGAGAAGCCGTAATTGGGCGTTGGTTGAATCATGGTCGAATGACTATGGGGAAACCTGGACACCATTGCGCAAGACAACGCTGCCGAATAATAATTCGGGTACCGATGCGGTCACGATGAAAAATGGGACGCATGTGTTGGTATACAATCACGTATTGCCACCGCCGGAGAATCCGAAAGGACCACGCACGCCATTAAATGTTTCCATCTCGAAAGACGGAAAGAAATGGGACGCGGTATTGATTCTGGAAGATTCACCTATCAGTCAATATTCCTATCCAGCGGTTATACAGACAAGCGATGGCCTATTGCATTTTGCTTATACCTGGCGGAGGGAAAAGATGAAGCACGTCGTGGTGAATCCCAAAAAGTTAAAGAAAAGAGCAATAAAGAACGGTGTCTGGCCCCAAGTAAAGGGATATGAGCTCCCTACGCTGGAAACTTATAAAGCAGAAGAAGAGTAAATAGATTATCGAAAAAAGAATATGTCAATAGATAGGGTGTTAAAGGTTAGCTTTCCAGGGAAATTGGTTTTTGGAAATGGTGTGTTGCAGCAGCTAACCGAAGATGTTGTGGAACGGGGATATAAAACCGTCATCATCATGACGATTAAACCATTGCTGGATCAGTTAGCTGATTTTACGGCAACACTGGAAAGAAATAATATAGAGGTGGTTGTCGATACCAGTATCGAACAGGAACCGTCGTTTTCGGATGTGAAACAACTTTTACAAACGCTTGTGCCTTTCCCGGCAGACGCAGTCATCGGTATTGGAGGCGGAAGCGTGTTGGATGTAGCGAAATTGGTTGCGGCGCAGCTGGATAATACACAATCGTTGGAGGACATTGTAGGAAACGGGGTGCTAAAAGGACGAAATAAGGCACTTATCTGCGTCCCGACAACATCGGGAACAGGAAGTGAGGTGTCTCCTAACGCTATCCTGGTGGATGACGAAAATCAGAAAAAGGGTATCATCAGTCCTTATTTAGTTCCGGATAAGGTCTATGTGGACCCCTTACTTACGGTCGGTGTACCCCCTGCGATTACTGCGGCCACTGGTCTGGATGCGTTGACACATTGCCTGGAAGCTTACACCAATAAATTTTCGCAACCTTTTATTGATATGTATGCTTATGAAGGTATGCGCTTAATTGCGGCAAACTTGGAAGAAGCGGTTCATAACGGGAAGAATGAAGAAGCAAGGTATCAGGTGGCGATGGGAAGTATGTTGGGCGGTTTCTGTCTAGGACCAGTGAATACAGCGGCCGTACACGCCCTGTCTTACCCGTTGGGAAGCATGTTCCACTTGGCACACGGGCTTTCCAATGCATTGTTATTGCCTTATGTGATGGAATATAATTATGTAGCATCACCAAAAAAATATGCAGAAGTAGCTATTGCTCTAGGGTGCGACCGCTTAGCTACCGACGAGGAAACAGCCCGTGGCGGAATAGAGAAAATAAGGGCGCTGATTAATGCTTGTGGTATTCCCGCTCGTTTACGCGATGTCGAAATACCCAAAGAAGCTATTCCCCAAATGGCGGAGGATGCTATGAAAATTACAAGGTTGTTAGTCAACAACCCCAGAGAAATTACGTTGCAAGATGCCATAACCATATTTAATGCTGCCTACTAAAATGAAAGAAGTTAGAACAAAAAAAGAGACTATTGTACCGGTGGTTGCACCACTGAAACAAGATTTGAGCTTGGACCAAGATGCCGTATCCCGTATATTTTCATATTTATACACCAATGGTGCAACACCCTTTATATTAGGGACAACGGGCGAATCCGCATCCTTGTCCAACGCTTTTAAAGAGGAATACTTAAGAGCTGCTGTTGTCAATAGACCGGAAGGTGAAAAACTATATGTCGGGATTTCTTCCAATATCATGGAGGATTCTATTTCATTTGCCAAATTGGCGTATGATTTAGGCGTTTCTGAAGTGGCGGCGACTTTACCGACTTATTACAAGCTGTCAGATGTCCAGATAGAAAAGTACTATCTAGATTTAGCTGAAGCAATAACACCTGATCTGATTGTATACAACATACCGGCGACCACGCACATGTCTATCCCTCTTAAACTATTGGACGGGCTTAGTCATCATCCGAAAATCGTCGCCGTAAAAGACTCCGAACGTAATATGGATCGATTGGACCAGTCGCTGGAGTTATGGAGAGATCGCGCAGATTTTAAACATTATATGGGTTGGGCAGGCGCATGCGCCCACTCCTTGATAAACGGTAGTGACGGGATTGTGCCGAGTTCAGCTAATTTTGCTCCTGCAATTTACCGGGATATGTGCCTGGCCGTGGAAAGAGGTGATCTGGAAAGTGCTTATGCTTTGCAAAAGCAATCCGATGATCTGGGAGCGTTGTATCAATCCAATAAATCGTTGGGTGAATCCCTATGGGCATTAAAGATATTGATGAAGCAATTGGGGTTATGTGAGTCCTTTATGATGCCGCCTTTATATACGCTGGGAGCGAAGGAAGAAACGAATATTATCGAAGCATTTCACGCTTTGATAGGGAAAGATAACATTAAACTGAATTTAGTTAGCCATGTATAAACCGATTGTTGGTATTACGATGGGGGATCCGGCGAGTATCGGTCCCGAAATCGCATTGAAAGCTTTGTTGGATGCCCGTGTGCAGGATATCTGTAGACCCATCTTGGTGGGAGATGCTGTTGTTTTTCAGCAGATCATATCGCGGCTGCAGCTACCTATCGCTATTCATGCTGTTGAACAAGTTTCGGAAGCTCGATTTACTGCAGGAGAAGCGGACGTGCTGGATTTGAAAAATACGGATTTATCTAAAATAACGTTTGGAGAAATATCCGCAGAAGCGGGAAACGCATCATTCGAAGCGGTCACCAAAGTGATCGATTTGGCACTCAAAGGAGAATTAGACGCTACGGTAACAGGGCCGATAAATAAGAAGTCCGTCAACGAAGCTGGACATCATTTTGCAGGTCATACGGAGATCTATGCCCATTATACGCAAACAAAGAAATATGCAATGCTTCTCGTAGAAGAAAACATGAAGGTCATCCATGTGTCTACCCATGTGTCACTGCGGCAAGCTTGTGATCTGGTGAAGAAGGACCGTATTGTAGAAGTGACGGAGTTGCTGCACCAAGGGTTAGTCAGCCTCGGAGAAAACAACCTCAAGATAGGCATAGCAGGACTTAATCCACATGCTGGAGATTCGGGACTATTTGGTACCGAAGATGATGAAGAGATTGTTCCGGCAGTAGAAGAAGCACGTAAAAGAGGATATGATGTAGAGGGACCTGTACCTGCGGATACGCTTTTTTCGAAAGCAGCTACAGGTTACTATGGTGGTATCGTGGCGATGTATCATGACCAAGGACATATTCCATTTAAGCTAACAGGTTTTAAATGGAATGCAGAGAAAAAACAAATGGATAGTGTGAAAGGGGTAAATATTACGATGGGCTTGCCGATTATCCGTACATCAGTTGACCACGGAACAGCTTTCGAAATCGCCGGAAAAGGCGTAGCAAGTCCAGATGCGATGATATTAGCTATTGAATCGGCAGTACAGTTGGCGCGGAATAAATAAAAAAGTATGGCATCGATATTGGTAATTGCGGATGACTTGACAGGTGCTGCCGAAATAGGCGGGATAGCCCTGCGTTACGGATTATCGGTGGAGATCGTGCATTCGTTGGAAGCGCCAATAACGACAGATGTCCGGATTCTGAATACCAATACCCGTTCTTTAAAAATAGCGGAAGCACTTGCGCATTTGAAAGCGGTATTTTCGGTGAATCCAACACTGGAATGGGATTGGATATATCTGAAATTTGATTCCGCTCTTCGTGGACATATTGCGGCAGAAATTTCCTTTTACCGCGTGTTATTCCAAAAAGACAATGTCGTTTTTTGCCCTGTTAACCCTGCTTTAGGTCGGGTTATTCAGCATGGCTTGTATTGCATAGGCGGTAAGCCGATTGCAGAAACGGATTTTGCTCGTGATCCCGAGTTTCCGATAGTGAAAAGTAGCGTATTAGAAACGCTTAAAGCCGATTCTTGGAAGTTGACAGAAGATGTAGAAGAACCGTCACCAACAACATCACCTTATATTGTCGCCGCGGTTAAAGATGAAGAAGGTTTGAATAAGTGGGCTTCTACCGTGACACCATTTGGAATCTACGCGGGAGCAGCCGCTTTTTTTGAAGCGTTGTTGCGTCAACGAACAAAAAAAAGGCTTGTAAAAGAAGATGCAGAGCCGCTGCTACAGACACCGGTTTTGTATGTGTGTGGTTCCAATCACGAAAATAGTATCAAACGTATCGCAGCAGTTGACGCGGATAAAGTGGTATATTGGTCGGATATTGGTAAAGAAGAAGAAGTGGCGGAAGATATCCGTCGCAAAATGGATAGATATGGCGAAGTGATACTGGCGGTAGCTTCCACGGTGTCTTATAATGCACAGGTGGTGCGGGAGCATATCGCACAGGTGCTAGCCATATTTTATCAGAAATACGTATTGTGTGAGCTGATCATTGAGGGAGGTGCAACAGCTCGGGCAATATTAGAGGTATTGGGTATCGATACACTCCTGCCTGTATGGGAATATAGGCAAGGCGTGATTCGAAATCATGTGCCGGAAACAACATTGGTGGTGACATTGAAACCGGGGAGTTATCCTTGGACAGAAAAATTATGGGTGTTTTAACCCAATCGATGTACATCGAGTAATGATAGATAAACCTTATGTTAAGCATATTTGATTACGGAATAATTATCGCCGTTTTATTAATTACGTTATACTTTGGACTTCGATATGCAAAAAATCAGAAGTCTACCGAAGCCTATTTTTCGGCCAAAGGGCGTGTCCCTTCCTGGGCTATAGGAATGTCACTATTGGCAACCTTGATTAGTAGTGTTACTTTTTTAGGATATCCTGCCGAAGGGTATGCTAACAATTGGATACTGTTGGTTCAAGGACTGATGGTGCCTATTGTGCTGCTCGGTACCGTATGGTTTATTGTGCCGTTGTACCGAAAGGTGATTGGATTGAGTACCTACGAGTACTTTGAAAAGCGGTTCGGTAATTTTGCGCGGTATTATAGTTCCATTGCCTTTGTACTGCGCCAGTTTTCGGGTATGGGAACGGTATTGTATCTGCTTGCAGTAGCATTATCGAGCATGACGAACATCAACACATATTGGATTATACTCGTTGTGGGAAGCATCATTGTTATCGTTAACTTGCTCGGTGGTATTGAGGCGGTCATCTGGCTGGATGTATTTCAGGGATTTATGCTCTTCGCCAGCGGAATTTTATGTTTGCTCGTTATTATCTTCTCTGTAAACGGTGGTTTTCCGGAAGTATGGCGGGTTGCTTCAGAAAATGGACGTACGGGTTTTGGGCCTTATGATCTGGATTTTACGCGACTGACCTTTATAGTGATGGCCATCAACGGGGCGTTTTATGCTGTTCAGAAGTACGGGACAGACCAAACGGTTATCCAGCGCTATTTAACCGCACGTTCCGATAAATCGGCAATCCGTGCCTCGTTAATGGGGATTTTATTAACCGTGCCTGTCTGGTCACTGTTTATGTTTATTGGTACAGCCCTTTTCGTATATTATACCCAACAACCACTGCCGGATGATATTGGTCCCAATAGTGTGTTTCCTTATTTTATCATGACACAGTTGCCGGTAGGCGTCGTAGGGTTTATTCTGGCAGCGATGATTTCCGCAGCTATTTGTAGCCTCAGCGCCGACCTCAACTCGCTGGCAGCTGTAGGAATTGAAGATTATTATAAAAAACTCCGTCCGGAAAAAGTAGACAACGAATACTTGCGCGCTAGTCGTTGGATGGTGGCTATTGCAGGTGTTATCTCGATGATTATTGGTTTTATTTATGTGGAGTTGGGAAGCGAAAGTATTCTGGGGATCATCTTTACGCTATATGCGATATTCTCGGGAGGTATCGTCGGTATTTTTCTTTTGGGAATTTTCACCGAACGTGCAAATCGGCAAGGGATAAATATTGCTATCATCGTGTGTGTCCTGTTTACTGCTTATGCGTTTTTAACCAGTACCGAGATTGAATTTAGAGGTAATACTTTTCTTCTGTTGGATTTAGGGAAATATAATTTTACACATAATAAAATGATGTTGGGCGTATATAGCCATTTAGTCGTTATTGGTGTCGGCTATCTGGCTAGTTTATTCTTTCCAAAACCCGAATTAGACTCCAATTTATACTATAAGGGATGGAAAAGGAACCGTAGACTTGACCGGGAAAGGGGAATAGAGTCATGATTAGAATTTCAGTAATTATAGGGGTTTGTTTATGTTGCTTTATCCATTTCAGCAAAGCACAGAATTCCGATGATAGATACCAGATGCCGTTAAAGGATGTACTTGGCATCTTGGAAGAACGATATAACATCCGCATAAAATATGATGAAAACCAAGTGGAGGGAAAATGGTTGCGTTATGCGGCTTGGCGCTTTCGTACCGATGTAGATGAAACCCTTCGAAATGTGCTGGCACCGTTGGATCTCAAAGTAAACAAAGAGGGAGAAGGTAAATATAAGCTGAAGGAATACGAGTATTACCGATGGGAACCACAGGACGGTTGGGATTATTTGGATGAGTTAGCCTCGCAATATCACGATAAACACAGCTGGGAACAGCGGAAACAGCAGATTCGTCCAGATTTATACAAAGCGTTGAAATTGTCGCCGATGCCCCCCATGCCGCAATCGGTACCGCTGGTAACTAAAAAACGGAAGTTTAAAAATTATACGGTAGAAAACTTTGCTTTGGAGATTATGCCCGGTTTGTATGTCAACGGTTCTATTTACAGACCATTGAAATTAAAAGGTAAAGTGCCGTTGATGTTGAGTCCAGACGGCCATTGGGCAGGGCATCGTTTTCGGAAGGATGCGCAGATCCGTTGTGCCATGACCGCGCAAATGGGTGCTGTTGCGGTAAGTTACGACCTTTTTGGATGGGGAGAGTCCACCTTGCAATTTGATCCGAAAGACCATCGTAGAAGCTTGGCGCTCACCGTACAAACATTGGGCGCTATCCGGATATTAGATTGGATGTTGCAAGATAAAACGATCGACACCCAGCGTGTCGGTATCTGCGGAGGATCAGGTGGTGGAAGCCAGACCGTACTTATGACGGCACTAGATGACCGCATCACGATAAGCATCCCGGTTGTCTCACTGTCGTCCTATTTTTATGGAGGATGTCCTTGTGAGAGTGGGATGCCGATACACGCCAGTGCGAGTGGAACAAATAATGTTGAACTAGCCGCCATGGCGGCACCCCGACCGCAGCTGGTTATTTCCGATGGCAAGGATTGGACAGCGCACATGCCGCAACATGATTTTCCTTATCTACAAAAAATATACGGTTATTATGGGAAACCCGAATACGTAGAAAATGTCCATCTTCCGGAGGATGGTCATGATTTTGGTTATTCCAAACGGAAGCCCGTATATGATTTTATGACTAAACATTTTGGTTTAAACACGAAAGGGATTAAAAATCCGGCGGGTGACTATGATGAATCCGGATGCGTGATCGAAGAAGAAAAAGCATTGTATGCTTTTGGACCAAATGGCGAGAACCTACCGTCCAACGCAATACAGGGTTATGAAAATTTAGAAAAACTGTTCGAAGATTGAGATATGAAAGCATTAAACAGAAGAGAATTTATAGCAGCATCTGTTCTAGGCACAGCAGCCTTGATGTTGCCAAAATCAACCTGGGCGTTCGCTCGGAAAGAACAGCGCTATAAAGTCGCTGTCATCGATTTGATGATTTTGAAAAGACAGAAACTGGGTGCCGTTAAATTGACCAGTGAAATTGGTGCTGACGGGCTTGAAGTGGATATGGGAGGTCTAGGCGATCGTGATACGTTTGATAACAAATTTTTCGATGAAGCATTTCGTACAAATTATATCAACGAATTAAAGCAATACAATATCCAAGTAGCGTCGGTGGCAATGACAGGATTTTATGCACAATCTTTTGCGACACGACCGACATACCAGCAAATGGTGGGCGACTGTTTAAAGACCTGTCAACTATTGGGTGCCAAGGTAGCATTTTTGCCTTTAGGTGTGCAGGGAGATTTAGTGAAGAATCCGGAATTGCGTCCTGCTATTGTAGAACGTTTGAAGGAAGTCGGAAAAATGGCAAAGAAAGCCGGGGTTGTCGTAGGCATTGAGACAGCATTGGATGCTCGGGGTGAAGTCGAATTGTTAAAAGAAATAGGTTCTAAAAACATACAGGTTTACTTTAATTTTTCTGAACCGTTAAAGGAAGGACGGGATTTGATGGAAGAAATGCGCATCTTGGGTAAAAAACGTATCTGCCAGATCCACTGTACGGATGAAGACGGTGTTTGGCTGGAGAACAATACCCGCTTGGATATGCCAAAAGTTAAAGAAGAACTGGATAGAATGGGTTGGAAAGGCTGGTTGGTTATCGAGCGTTCCAGAGACGCCAACCTATCACCACGCATGGTGAAAGAGAATTTCGGAGCAAACACCAGATACGTAAAATCTATTTTTCAAGGATAAAGTGCTTTCTGGATCTTACAACCTACAAAAGCGATAATTTGATGAGAGCATTATGGATTAGTCTAATCGGCATGTTATGCTATGCCTGTACATCGACGACATGGAAAGAAGAGCTGGAAAGGCGTGTGCCAGCGTATAGCGAAGTAGGAGCAGATGTAATGCCCGACACTATTGCGCCGATTCAGTCGCCTTATTTTGAATATGATTTTAAACGTCCGACGTTCCCCCAACGTACAGATTCTCTATTTGCAGGAGAATCCAATATCCAAGAAGCGATAGATCGATTGGCGACGGCAGGAGGGGGAACACTTTTGTTGACGAAGGGTGAATATGTCTCTGGGAGAATTGAACTCAAATCCAATATTAACCTGCATCTGGAAGAGGGTGCGGTACTTACATTTAAAAATGAAATCGCCGATTTCTTGCCTGTCGTGTTTACACGGAACGAAGGCATAGAATTATATTCACTGGGCGCGTGTGTTTATGCCCGCGATGCGGAGAATATAGCGATTACGGGCGAGGGTAAATTGAGAGGGCCAGGAGAGGGTTCCGTACGTAAACAAATCATGACCCACGAGGTTATAGAAAAAATCGTCGATAGCAATACACCCGTTAAGGATCGTATCTATGATGGAAAAACCACATCTTTTATTTTTCCACCAGCGATGATAGCACCGATAAATTGCAAGAAAGTTTTTATAGAAGGACTTACTTTAGAGCGATCCGCTTTTTGGAACGTCGTGCCGACTTATTGTGAAGATGTGATCATCCGTGGAATCAAAGTGTATTCTGAAGGTATACAACGCGGTGACGGAATTGATATCGAATCCTCTAAAAATGTATTGGTGGAATATTGCAGCCTGTATACGGGCGATGATTGTATTGCAATAAAAGGGGGTAGGGGATACGATGGGCTGCGTGTGAATAAACCTTCCGAGAATATTGTGGTACGGTATTGCTTGGCAGGGACAGGCCATGGCGGTATTACCTTGGGCAGTGAAACAGCAGGTAAGATAAAAAATCTATATGTGCATGATTGTGCTTTCGACGGAACGGATGTAGGCATACGCTTTAAAACCCGTCGTCCGCGCGGAGGCGGTGGACACGATATTGCGTTTGAAAATATCCGGATGAACGTCGTGCATTCCGCTTTGCGTTGGGATATGTTGGGAAGTGCGACGCACGTAGGAGAGCAGGCAAGCCGGGATTTTGCCGTGGAGGGCAATGCATTGACACCGGCGTTTTCTGATGTGAATATCAACAATGTGCTGATTGAATCATCAACACATTGTATCAACGTAGAGGGTATTCCCGAATCCAGATTAAAGAATGTAGAGATTTCAAACTTGCTGGCGACGGGAAAGCATTATCTCGTGATCAACGATGCAGAAAACTTCGTGATTAAAAACAGCGAAGTGCACTGCGAGGAATGTGCAGTTGATAGTGTGCATGTGACCGGTTTTAAAGAAGAAATGGTTCGGATAACGCCATATTGATTTTCGTATTTTTTCTTTTTTCTTTGTTTATTTCGTTTTATTTTCGATATTTAAGGATTATAAAGCGTCAAATTGCTAAATAGTTATGCTACCAATACAACGAAGAGAAAAAATAGTAGGCTTATTGAAAGAAGATGGTGCTGCTAAAGTTATAGACTTAGCGAACCTTTTTAAAGTAACCGAAGCAACCATCCGTCAAGATCTAGAAAAACTGGAAAAAGAAGGGCTCATCTCCCGTGATCATGGAGGAGCCTATTTGCGTAATATAGAAGATCAGGTGCGCAATTTTTCACTCGCACATCAAGATGACAATATAGAAAAGAAAGAACGGATCGCCTTAAAATGTGTTGAGCTTATCGAAAATGGCGATACCATCATCCTGGATTCGGGTTCAACTACCACCGAGATCGCCCGCAAATTAAAAGGGATTAAGAACTTGACCGTTATTACCAATGCCCTAAATATAGCGCTGCTATTAGGTGCAGAACCGGGAATCGAAGTTATTATGACGGGGGGGGAATTTAAACCGCCGACCTTATCGCTTACCGGACAGAAAGCTGCCGACTTTTTTAAGGGAATAAATGTGCAGAAGCTTTTTTTGGCAACGGCAGGGGTGTCGTTGAAAGCAGGGCTTACCTATCCAAGCATTAGCGATATCGTGGTGAAGAAAGCGATGGTAGATGCTGCAGAAGTAACCTATTTGGTAGCTGATTCTTCTAAAATTGGGAAAACGTCCTTTGCGAGCCTAGGAGCAATGTCTCTTATTGACTTCTTGGTGACAGATGCGGAAATTGAGGAAGTACATAAAAACGTATTTCGAGATCATGAAATCGAGATTATTATAGCGGATTGAGGAACGCTATTGTAAAACAGATGTAAATAATTATAGAGAGAAATAATGAATACAGGAGTATTAGGTGTTATTTTTGGGAATAGGGATTTTTTTCCAGATCATTTGGTAGGCACCGCGCGGAATGAAATAAAAAGAGCATTAGATGAGCTGGGACTGGGATACAGAATGTTAGAGGAGTCCGATACCAAATTGGGTGGCGTGGAGACTTTTGCTGACGCCCAAAAGTGTGCAAATCTTTTTAAAGCGCACCGGGAGGAGATTATGGGGATATTGGTGGTGCTGCCCAATTTTGGAGACGAGAGAGGTGTCGCAGAGACTATCCGATTAGCCGGATTAGATGTACCCGTACTGGTGCAGGCCTATCCGGACGACTTGGATAAACTGGATGTTGCCCGTCGGCGGGATGCCTGGTGTGGCAAAATATCTGTTTGCAACAATTTATACCAATACGGAATCAAATATAGTTTAACCGATCAGCATGTCATCCGGCCGGATGATGATGCTTTTATACAGGAAATTAAAGATTTTGCGGCGGTGTGTCGTGTCGTAGGCGGTGTGAAAGGAATGCGCATAGGTGCTGTAGGTGCACGACCGGGAGGCTTTAATACCGTACGTTACAGCGAAAAAATATTACAGCGGCATGGTATCACGGTCGTAACGGTGGATCTCTCCGAAATCTTGGGAAGGGCCAACCGTATAAAAAATGATGATACGATTGTAAAAGAACGTATGAATGTCATGTTAAACTATGCCAAGCGCGGGCTGGCTCCGGATGATGCATTGGTGCAGATGGCAAAATTGGATTTGGTATTACAGGAATTTGTGGATGAACATGCGCTGGATGCGACGGCTTTGCAATGCTGGACATCTTTGCAGCAAAACTACGGCTGCAATGTGTGTACCTCGATGAGCATGATGAGTGAAAATATGCTGCCGAGTGCGTGTGAGGTGGATGTAACGGGAACGTTGACCATGTATGCCATGCAACTGGCATCAGGATCACCAAGTGCATTGGTAGATTGGAATAATAACTACGCTGACGATCCGAATAAAACCGTATTGTTCCATTGCGGAAACTGGGCAAAAGCTTTCCTGCCGGATATAGAGATTAGTAACGCACCGATTTTAGGTTCCTCATTGGGTGTCGAAAATACATGGGGGGCGCTTGATGGCAGGACACCGGCGTCACCATTGACGTACGGTAGGATCAGTACCGATGATATACAAGGAAAAATTAAAGTTTACTTGGGCGAAGGGGAGTTGACAGATGATGAATTAAATACATTTGGTAATCGCGCCGTGGCGCAGATACCCGACTTGCAGGGGCTCATGCAATACGTATGTAGAAATGGTTTCGAGCACCATGTCGTCATGAATGCATCCCGGACAAGTAAGATTTTGGAGGAAGCTTTAGGAAACTATTTCTCCTGGGAAGTATATAATCATTATAAAGGGTGAAGTGATGGAAGAATCATTAGCAAAAAAATCTATCGAATACAGGAAACGTATTCTGAAATATATTTATAAAGCGAAAGCAGGACACACAGGAGGTAGTTTATCATGTGTGGATGTCTTAAATGTGCTGTATAACCAGATTATGAATGTAAGTCCAGCGAATTTCAATAGTCCGGATAGAGATCGTTATGTCCAAAGCAAGGGGCATTGTGTGGAGGCTTTGTTCGTGGTATTGGCAGATCAAGGTTTTTTTCCCGAATCAGAATTGGAAACGCTCTGCCAGTATGGTTCCCATTTTATCGGGCATCCGACGCGAAAAGTCCCGGGTGTAGAGCAGAATACGGGTGCTTTAGGGCATGGTCTTTCACTTAGCGTAGGTATGGCTATAGCCGCGAAGCTTGATGCGAAAAACTATAAAGTTTTTACGTTGATGGGCGATGGGGAATTGGCCGAAGGCTCGAATTGGGAAGCCGCGCTGACTGCCTCTCATTATAACTTGGATAATTTATGTGCGATCATAGACTATAATAAACTACAGATTTCAGCACCTACACGAGATGTATGTAATACGGATCCGGTGGCCGATAAATTTAGAAGTTTTGGCTGGGAGGTAATAGAAGTAGACGGACACGATGTCGATCTTTTGGAAGAAACATTCCGTTCGCTCCCCTTAGCAGAGGGTAAACCCAGTTTGGTCATTGCGCATACCGTCAAAGGAAAAGGTATCAGTTACATGGAAAATGTACTGAAGTGGCATCATGGTGTCCCCAGTGAAGAACAATATGAGCAGGCGCAAAAGGAATTGGACGAAGCATTTTTAGCAGTTTAATTTAGCATAGAAGGACGGATATGGATAGAGATATGAAAATGGGAAAAGCGAATTTAGAAATCTTTTCAGAAACGTTACAGGAAATGGCGGAGACCAATCGTGATTTATTGGTAGTGACCAGTGATTCCAGAGGGTCGGGTAAATTAGTTCCGTTTGCGCAACGCTTTCCGAATCAACTAGTAGAGGTCGGGATTGCGGAACAGAATTTAGTAGGTATATCGGCGGGTTTGGCGTCCACCGGGAAACAGGTGTTTGCCGTATCACCTGCTTGTTTTCTAACGGCAAGATCGTTGGAACAGATAAAAAACGATGTCACTTATTCGGATAATCCGGTAACCGTAGTAGGTATCAGTGCCGGTGTGAGCTACGGTGCATTGGGTTCTACACACCATAGTTTGCACGACTACGCGGTGCTACGGGCTATTCATAATATCGTTGTATGTGCTCCGGCAGACAATTTTGAAACGCAGGAAGCCGTTCGACAGTCGGCAGCAGCGGATCATCCGGTATATTTACGTTTTGGGAAACGACCGATGCCGTTATTGCGAGAGGATATACCCTTTGTATTTGGGAAAGGTCGTGTATTACAGGAGGGCGAAGATATAGCCATTTTTGCTACGGGTGAAACGGTGCATCCGGCATTAGATGCGGCAGCATTGTTGAGCGAATCGCTCGATGTGAAGGCCATGGTTATTAGTATGCATACTGTAAAGCCGTTAGATACGGAGCTATTAGCAAAAGTGGCAGCTGCTGGCACGCCTATACTGACCGTGGAAGAGCATAGTGTAAACGGAGGGATGGGAGAAGCCTGCGCCTCGTTTTTATTGCAACATGGATTTCATAGCCGCTTTCGCATAATGGGTATCCCGGATGAGTATACAGTGACAGGTTCACAACAAGAGATATTGGATCATTATGGTATTAATGGACAAGGTATAGCGGAAAACGCCAAACAATTATTGGGTATTTCCGGCGAAAATAAATAAGGGTGTTTTACCGCGCCGAATTATAAACAGATAAACCGATTTTATTATGCGCATCATATACAACTATTTATGGGTGGGAGTGATGTTATCACTGTTGGTTTCATGTAATCAAAAAGAGACAAATAAGGAGAAACCAAAGCAAATTGCGATTATCGTTTCTACACTAAACAACCCATGGTTTGTTTTCCTCGCCGAAACGGCTAAAGAAGAGGCGGAAAATAGAGGCTATGTAGCACGTATTTTCGATTCGCAGAACAATACCTCATTGGAATCCGATCATTTTGAAAATGCAGTAGCATTGGGATACGACGCGATCTTGCTCAACGCGACAGATTCTGATGGTTCTATTGCGAACGCAAGAAAAGCAATGGAAGCGGGTATTCCGGTTTTTTGTATGGATAGAGAGTTGAACAACCCCGACGCTGCTACTTCTCAGATTGTATCGGATAGTTATTCAGGTTGCGTAGAATTGGGAGGCTTATTTGTCCGTTCACTAGGGCAAAAAGGAAGATATGTGGAGTTGTTGGGTCTGGTAGGTGATAACAACACTTGGAATCGGTCTAAAGGATTCCATTCCGTGGTAGATCATTTTCCGGAGATGCAGATGGTGGCACAACAAAGTGCTGATTTTGATAGAAATAAAGCAATGGAAGTGTTGGAGTCTATTTTACAGGCCCATCCTGATGTAGATGCCGTGTTTTGTGGAAATGATGCGATGGCCATGGGTGCATATCAAGCATTAGTGGCTGCCGGAAAAGACAAAAATATCCAAGTCTTTGGCTTTGATGGTTCGGAAGATGCGGTGCGTTCGATACAGTCCGGTGGACTTTCGGCTACCGTGATGCAATTCCCGCAAAAAATAGCCGAGACTGCGGTAGCGTTCTCTGGCGAATATTTTGAAGGAAAGACGGAATTTTCTCCAAAAACCTTAGTCGATGTAGAATTGGTGACACCAGCAAATGTAAATATATATTCGAGCTATGGAAAAGAGTGATAACGGTATACCGCCAAAAAAACGCAAAATGCTGGTATACGGGATTGTCGGACTGATTGGTCTCTTTTTATTGTACCATTCTTTCTATGCGGTGCCGTTGGATTCCCGTGCGAAAGATGTCGCGGATGGCGATATGGAGAAAGTAGTAGCAGCATACTTTTCGCAGACACTACCTACAACCTTAGCACAGGCTCCTGAGCCTTGCGGCTTGCTAAAGACATTGTCGGCGGAAGAAAATAGAAGCTGGACGCAATACGGTAAGCAAACGAATATTGGCAGCAGGTATTATTTTCTGATAAAAGGAGAAGGTGTGATTAGCGAAATTGAAAAAGATTTTATAAACGTGGCTTTTGGGGAGGGCGCCGAAACGTGCTCGTTACGTATTTCCACCGTTTACATTTTCGGAAATGAAATTAGGGACGCATCCGGCAAGCTGTTATTGCAGGATGTCGGTGAGTTGTCGAAATTCAATGCTATTTCGGAGCTGATCAACAAAAAAGTAAGAGATGAAGTGGTGCCGGAATTTTTGAAGCAAGCCCAGGTGGGAAAAAAAGTACAGGTTGATGGTGCATTTGCACTAAACAAGCGTATAGGGGTAAGCAAAGATTTCGAGGTAGTACCCATACAATTACAAGTTATAGATTAAATATACGGTGGTTTCTTTAAAGAACATAACAAAAACATTTAATGGCGTGCACGCACTCCGTGATGTTAGTATTGAATTTCCAGCGGCAAAGGTCATCGCTTTGATTGGGGAGAACGGTGCCGGCAAATCTACGTTGATGAATATCTTGAGCGGTGTGTATGCGGATTACGAAGGCGAATTAATATATAAAGGCGAAGTTATTCGCTTTCAAGGTCCGCGTGACGCACAGGATCAAGGGATTGCCATTATCCATCAGGAGCTTAACTTGATTCCATATCTCAGCGTTGTAGAGAATATATTTTTGGGAAGAGAGTTGGTTACCTCATGGGGTGCTTTGGATGTAGCGAAAATGAAGGCTTTAGCAAAGGAATTGCTTTCCCGATTAAAACTGGACTTGGACTTGGATATACCGGTATCACAGCTTAAAGTAGGCGAATGCCAGCTAATAGAGATTGCAAAGGCACTGTTAGTAGAAAGTGATGTCGTTATTATGGATGAACCGACATCGGCTATCAGTGAATCGGAAGTGAATGCGCTATATGACATCATTCGTGACCTTAAAGCATCGGGTAAAACAATTGTTTACATCTCGCACAAAATGAAGGAGCTCTTTACCCTTGCCGACGAGTACGTCGTACTGCGGGATGGACAGCTAGTTCGACAAGGGCTTATGGTTGACGTTGATGAACAACAGCTCGTGAATATGATGGTTGGTCGAGCTTTAGGAGAGCGTACGTATTGCCAGGAGCGCGTTACGGAAGAGCGTGTACTCCACGTGGAGAACTTATCTTTGCCGCATCCTGCCAAGGACGATATGTTGCTTGAGAATCTGTCTTTTGACGTATATAAAGGCGAAATATTGGGTGTTTTCGGGTTGATGGGTGCTGGAAGGACAGAGCTGTTGGAAACCTTGTTCGGGCTGCGGGGGAAACCGGCTTCGGGAAGTTTTTCTTTTGACGGTAAAAATACATCGTTTTTCAGTTCACCTAATGAAGCACTTCGTTGGGGCTTGGCATTGGTGCCGGAAGATAGAAAATCCGACGGTCTGGTGCTAGGCATGGATGTACGTTCCAATCTCAGCCTTTCCGTACTATCAAGTTTGGAGAAACTAGGTGTTCTGGCGGATATACAGGAGAAAGAATTATGCCGGCAATATGTGGAAAGACTGCGTATCAAAACCGCTACCGATCAGCAACAAGTGGGAAGTTTAAGTGGAGGGAATCAACAAAAAGTGGTGCTTGCGAAATACCTGGCTACACACCCTAAAGTATTGATGCTGGACGAACCCACCCGGGGAATAGACGTGTATGCCAAAGGAGAAATCTATGATTTAATCCGGGAGCAGGCTACCGCAGGGTTGGGTGTTATGGTGGTGTCATCCGAATTACCCGAGTTGTTTGCCGTTGCAGATCGCATTTTGGTCATGTGCGATGGTCGGATCACTAAACAATTCAAAACAGAAGAAGCGACAGAAGAATCTATCTTACAGGCCGCGTTGCCCGATAAATAATATGGTATATGAATATGTCCGTAATAGCATATAAGAAGCGGTTGCAACAATTGCAGCCATTGATCGCATTGTTTTTATTGTGCTTGATCATTGCGATTTTCTCCGATCGGTTTATGACGATGACGAATCTCTGGAATGTGATGCGCCAGATTTCGGTGAATATCTGTATTGCGGTGGGGATGACGCTGGTCATCATCTCCGCGGGAATAGATTTGTCTGTCGGATCAATTTTGGCATTCGCCGGCGCCGTCACGGCATCTTTTCTCAGTATGGGTGCGGAAATTCCTTTTTTTGGTATTTATATCGGTTTTACACCGCTGGGCGCTATTCTAGTAGGGATTGCGATGGGCGGTATTTTAGGGCTGGTGAATGGTTGGGTGATTACGTATTTCAAGGTACAACCGTTTGTGGCGACTTTAGCAATGCTAACCATTGCACGCGGATTAACCATGTTGTGGACGCAGGGATATCCCATCAGCTCACTGGGAAAGGAATTTGCGACTATAGGCACGGGGTGGTTCTTAGGCGTTCCGATTCCGGTGTGGATCGCGGCTATTGTTACCGTGTTGGCCGTTTTTATGATGAAAAAAACAAGATTTGGTCGCTATATCTACGCTATAGGCGGAAATGAACGTGCGGCACGTTTGTCGGGCATCAAAGTAAACCGGGTGAAAACCTTGGTGTATATGCTTTCGGGAATGTTAGCAGCAGTTGGCGGTATATTGGTTACTTCCCGGTTGGATTCTGCGCAACCAAATGCCGGAGCGGGCTACGAATTGGATGCCATAGCGGCGGTGGTGATTGGCGGCACATCCTTATCCGGTGGGCGTGGTTTAATTATGGGAACGGTATTGGGCGCGGTTATTATTGGTGTACTGAACAATGGTTTGGTGTTATTGGGCGTTTCGCCATTCTGGCAGCAGGTGGTTAAAGGATTGGTGATTTTGATTGCGGTCATTATTGACCGCTCACAACATAAAGACAAGAAGTAAGATGGCAAACGAACAGTATATTTTGGCGATAGACCAAGGTACAAGCAGTACAAAGACACTTGCCTTTGACGAATCTGGTCGTGTGGTAGGAAAAGGGAGTGCTAAGCTTGCCATACATTATGAAAATAATTTTATAGAGCAAAGCCCCGAAGAAATATATCAGAGCGTATTGCAGTCTGTTGCAGCTTGCCTGTACGATTTAGAGCAAAAAGGTATATTACCAAGCCAGGTTGTATCGGTAGGTTTGACCAACCAACGGGAGACATTTGTACTTTGGGATGGCGATGGAAAGGTTTTGTACAATGCCATTTCCTGGCAATGTAAGCGCTCTTCGGCTATTTGTGATCGCTTAAAAGAAGACCGTAAGGAAATAGCTGTAAAGGAGAAAACCGGTTTGCCGATCGACCCCTATTTTTCGGCGACTAAACTAATGTGGTTAGTGGAGCATGTTCCGTCTATTGCGACTGAACTGGAACGTGGAAATGTATTTTTTGGTACCGTAGATACCTGGATATTGTATCGATTGACAGCTGGAAAATGCTATTTGACAGATCATACGAATGCGTCCCGTACGATGCTATTCAATATTTATGAATTGGATTGGGATAAGGAATTATTGAGCCAATTGGGTTTGAAAGGCATAAATCTCCCTCAAGTACGCCCTTCGGCGTATCACTATGCGGCTTCTGATTTTGAGCGTCTTTTCTCCGAACCATTACCTATACGTGCTGTTGTCGGAGATTCTCAAGCTGCGGCATTAGGTGCAGGTTGTTTCCAAAGAGGGGAGGCAAAAGCGACTTTGGGAACAGGCAGCTCGATTATGATGGCTGTCGGGCAAGAATTGCTATATAAGGGACAAAATACAGTCGATGCTATCTACTATAGTACCGAACAAGGTGTGGTTTATGCAGCGGAGGGAATCATCGTTTCTTGTGGCGCGACAATAACCTGGATGAAAGAACAGTTGGGGTTATTCGGAGACGAACGCGAATTGGAACAGATCGCAAGTGCAGTGCCGTCAAACCATGGAATTACCCTAATACCGGCTTTTAGCGGTATGGGAACACCCTATTGGAAAAAAGACGCAAAAGCCGCTATTATGGGGCTAACCTTTGCTAGCAATCGATCCCATTTGATACGTGCGGCACTGGAATCGGTCTGTTTTCAAATAAAAGATGTGATTACTGCAACCGAAAAGGAACATCAGCTGACGCTGTGTCAATTGCTCGTAAATGGTGGAATGTCGGAAAACAATTTTATAGTGCAACTTCTGGCGGATATTTTGGAGAAGCCGGTGTTCTGCAATACCATGCCGGACGCGTCGGCACTGGGATGTGCCCGTCTGATCGCTTCAAATGTTTGGAATGTGCCGTTACATAAGGCTTTACCACAAGAAAATGTAGGTGTAAAGATATATCATCCCGATTCCTCTAAAGAGTGGGTCAAGACAAGTTATAAACAATGGTTAGAAAGCGTTAATCGTTTTCTGCAATAAACAAAAATATAGTGATATGAAAAAGATAGGACTTATCCATACATCGGCTACACTCGTGCCGGTATTTCAACAGTTGTTCAAGGAAAAATCAGTTCAGGCGGAAGTATTCAATATCGTCGACGATAGTTTAATTAAAGACGTAATTGAAAAAGGACGATTGGAAGATAAGACAGCACAGCGCGTGATTAATTATGTCAAATCAGCAGAAGACGCCGGTGCTGACTTGATTGTGGTGACCTGCTCATCGATTGGCAGGGCAGTAGAACAGGCTGCAGAAAAAGCCAGAGTGCCTGTTCTCCGTGTCGATCAGCCCATGACTGATCGCGCGGTTGCGGAAGGAAAGCGGATAGGCGTGGTCGCGACATTGCCCACGACCTTGGAACCGACGAGCGACCTTGTTTTACGCAGGGCGCAAAAAGCCGGGAAAGAAGTGACGTTGGTAAGCCGATTATGTGACGGTGCTTTTGAAGCCCTGATGAACGGTGATGCCGATAAACATGACGAAATGGTCAGACAGGCGCTTCAAGAATTGTCGGAACAAGTTGATGTGATTCTGTTGGCACAAGCATCGATGGCTCGCGTTGTCAGTCAGATACCCGAAAGTGAGCAGAAGGTGCCGATATTTAGTAGTCCGGGTATCGCGGTAGATTATGTAGCGGCTTTATGCAACGAATCGTAAAAGAAATAACAAAGACGCGATGAGTAAATGGAGGTTATGGAGTTTAGGGTTGGCAGGAATTGGTATTGTCATAGCTAGTATCGGGCTTTTGGTCGATGGATTTCCGTACTTCCGGCAGGCGTTACTGGCCGGGAGTATTTTCGGCGCTATCGGAATGGGGGCTTTTCAAGCAACGAAGGGCTATCAATACACGATGTGGATTATTGTTGCGGTTGTGGCAGGCATGACTTTTCCCGACCGTATATTGCATATTGGTGAGTTCGATATGCGAAATAAATGGCTCATCCTGGTCGTTATCCAGCTGGTGATGTTCGGCATGGGGATACAGATGAAAGTGCAAGATTTTACACGGATTGGCGCTTCGGGAAAAGGGGTCGCCATTGGACTCGCCACGCAGTTTACGATTATGCCGTTAGTGGGTTTTCTGCTCACGCGAGTTTTTGATTTCGAACCAGAAATAGCTGCCGGGGTTATTTTAATCGGTAGTTGTTCCAGTGGATTAGCTTCTAATGTGATGGCCTATATCGCAAAAGCCAACCTCGTACTATCCGTAACCGTAACCGCATTTACTACGATATTAGCACCCATTATGACGCCTTTTATGATGAAAGTGTATGCAGGTACCATGGTGGAGGTCAGTTTTTTGGAAATGGCGATGGAAATTATTAAAATCATGATTGTGCCTATCGGAGCGGGTTTGTTGCATGATTATCTAAAAACAGCACCACTTTCGATGTATCAGTCTACCAAAAAATCCGCTATAGTTATCTTATTGATACTACTGACAGTTGGCTATTTCTGGGATTATCTGTCTACGGTATTTCCGTCCACTGGGATGATTATCATAGAAGCATTATGCTTTATGCTGGGGGCCATACCGGTGGGATTCGGCTATCATCTCTTAACAAAAAAACTTCCTTCGCTGGACAAACGCATGCCTTATTTTTCGATGTTCGGGATTGTGTATTTCACGGCTGTAACTACGGCTGCCGGGCAACAATATCTGATGGAAATAGGAGCAGTATTGTTTCTTGCGGCCGTTATCCATAATGGAGCCGGATACTTTTTTGGTTATTGGTTTAGCAAACTGTTTGGCTTGAACGAATACTCGGCAAGAGCAATGGCATTGGAGGTTGGATTGCAGAATGGTGGAATGGCAAGTGGGTTGGCAGGAAGCATGGGAAAGTTGGGTACCGTAGGTTTAGCCGCGGCGGTGTTTAGTCCTTGGATGAATATTTCGGGGTCTATATTGGCGAATTATTGGAGGAGAAAACAAGAAAAAGAAGATCGGTTGAAGAATTTGGTAAAGGAAGACCGAGTGAACTATAAAAAAATAAATGAAGAGCATGGATAGAATTGAAGCGACTTACTATGTAGAGACACCATATCCGCTGGCAGATGCTGCTGCCGTGATGGCAGGGGAACAGTCGTCGGGTACGTTTGTAGCCATACCGGGCGAAACGGAGGAATTAAAGATGCAGTATGCTGCCCGTGTAGAACGTATTACAGAGCTAGAGACGGTTTCGCAACCGTCGCTATCGGGAGAACAATTGCATTTCGAAAAATATTATCGAGGTAAGGTCACCGTATCTTGGTCTGTAGCTAATTTTGGGACAAACCTACCGGTGCTATGCTCGACGCTCATGGGTAATTTATACGAGTTACGGCAGTTTACGGGTATTAAGCTGGTGGACATTCAATTACCAGACAGCTATACAACACAATTTTGTGGTCCTAAATTCGGTATTCGTGGAACGGCGGAACTTATTTCCAACGAGGCAAAAACACCTTTAATTGGAACTATTATCAAACCGAGTGTTGGTTTAACAATCGCGGATACGGCGGATCTCGTAAAAAAGTTGGCAGAAGCCGGTATTGATTTTATCAAAGACGACGAGTTGATGGGATCTACGCGTAATTCTCCGTTCGCCGATCGCGTGCAAGCGGTCATGGAAGTACTGAACAGACATCAGGATAAAACCGGAAAGAAAGTGATGTATGCATTCAACATCAGTGATGAGATGGACAATATGTTGCGGAACTATGAAACGATCGTGCAGGCAGGCGGAAGCTGCGCGATGGTAAGTTTGTATAGTGCGGGATTAACCGCTGTCAAGCGTATCGCAGATATCGGGCAACTGACCATCCACGGGCATCGCAACGGTTGGGGAATGCTTAACCGGCATCCATTGTTGGGCGTGTCTTTCTCCGCGTATCAAAAATTATGGCGACTGGCAGGTGTAGACCAATTGCATGTCAATGGTATTCGGAATAAATTCTGGGAATCGGATGAATCGGTGGTAAGCTCCATAAAAGCCTGTTTAACACCAATGGCTAGCGTATTACCGGCATTGCCGGTTCTTTCTTCCGGGCAATGGGGCGGTCAGGCAATAGATACGTACAAACTAACGCAGACTACGGATTACTTATATCTTGCCGGTGGCGGTATCATGGCACATCCCGGTGGCATCGGTAGCGGTGTAAGCGCGATTAAACAGGCTTGGGAAGCGGCAGTGGAAGGTTTGACATTAGCGGAAGCGACACGAAAATTCCCTGCTGTACAACAGGCCGTAGAGAAATTTGGAAAGACCAGATAAAAGAAGCGTTATGGCCTATAAAATAGCTTTTTTTGGAGATGACTTTACCGGTTCTACCGATGCATTAGAGACATTGGAGGAAATGGGACTGGACACGGTTTTGTTTACAGGAATACCCACGAAAGATCAATTAAAAACCTTTGAAGATAAACAAGCCATCGGTGTTGCAGGCATGACGCGAACGCTTCCAACGGGAGAAATCGAGAAGGAACTGAAAGCGGTGTTTGATTTATTTTCCAAAATGGAAATAAGACATGTTCATTATAAGGTATGCTCCACGTTTGATTCTTCGCCAGACGTAGGAAGTATAGGTAAAGCGATCGATATCGGAGCGGAAACATTTTCTGCTCATGTGGTGCCATTGATTGTTGGGGCGCCTTACCTCGGCAGATTTTGCGCTTTCGGAAACCTGTTTGCCCGTATGGGCACCGGACAAAAAGGAGAAGTCTTTCGGTTGGATAGGCACCCCAGTATGTCCAAACATCCGGTTACGCCAGCGAAAGAAAGCGATCTTCGACGCCATTTGGCGCAGCAGACAGGAAAAAAGATATCCTTGGTGGATGTGACGCAATTGGAACAATCCGCAGCAGAAATCGTTTCGCAGGTAGACGAGAAAGAGGAAAAGACAACCGTCGTTTTATTTGACGTAATGACAGAACAGCATCTGGAAAAGATCGGAGAGGTATTGGAACGGTTGTCTAAACAGCATCAACCACTTTTTTCGGTCGGGTCATCGGCCGTGTCGAAAGCATTATGTGCTTCCTGGAAAAAGACCGGCGAGCTATTGCCGCGTGTAGAGTGGCCGCAGCTGAAACCTGCAACGCCGCTGTTGGTGCTCTCTGGAAGTTGCGCGGTAGTAACAGGTCGGCAGATTGAACATGCTTTGGAAAATGGATTCGCAGAAGTCGCTGTCAGCGGAGAGAAACTGCTATCCGGATCAAATGAAATGTATATTGTTTCGATAGCAGAAAAGGTATTACACGATATGCAGCAAGGTAAAAGTGTTATCGTGCACACCAGCATCGGGCCGGATGACACTCGGGTAGAAGGAACCCGGAATGTATTGACACAACAGGGAGCAGGAGGATACGAAATCAATACCCGTACGGCAAGGTTATATGGAAAAGCTTTAGCGCAGATTGCAGATCACGTGTTGCAATCTTTTGTACTGGAACGGTTGGTTGTCGCTGGGGGTGACACGTCAAGTTTGTTTGCACGGGAATTCGGCATTGAAGCCGTGGAAATGGTCGCTCCGATTGTACCGGGGGCACCACTCTGTCGTATACACGCCAAAAAGGCACACATCCATGGCGTAACCATCAATTTTAAAGGTGGCCAGGTTGGTGATTTGGATTATTTTTTAAGGATGGAAAACGGCGATTAATGTAGGAGGTGAGCAGGACAGTACAGGATGCCGGCGTATAGGCTTTTTAATATCTTGACTAGAAAATCACGTTTTTTACTCGATTCGTCGATTTCCATGATAAGATAATACAACTAGATGAAAATTTTATATAGTCGGAAAGGTCTTAACCTTTATCAAGGCATATTTTTTTGCTTATTTATTCCCTTTATTTTGATAGGGCTAATGAGCTGTTCTGCGTCCAGGAAATTACAAGTGACAAATGTGTTGATAGAAGGAAGGGAAAATCCGATGGGCATCAATACGCTAACGCCGTCATTTAGTTGGAAACTTCAGAGTGAGGAGCATGACGTCATGCAGACCAGTTATAGAATCACGGTGAGTACAGAGGATGATCTGTCGAAGACACAGTCTATTTTATGGGATTCTGATTGGGTGGCGACAGAACAGTCGTTATACAACACGTATGAAGGGGAGAATCTTCAAATAGGAACGACCTATTACATTCGTGTAGCGATAAAAGATAACCGGGGCAATGTGGCAGAGAGTGAGATACAACGCTTTCACACCGGATTATTATCGACTTCAGATTGGGGAGAGGCCCAATGGATTACGAAAGAGGTATTACCGGATTCGCTTGTGAATCCCTTGCCATTAAGTTCCAGCAAGCTCCGTATTGATAAAAATTATGATTTGCCTGTTTTTCGAAAGAATGTAGAGCTAGATAAAAAGATTGTATCCTCCATCGCTTATATTTCCGGACTTGGTCATTATGAATTGCTGATGAATGGTCAGCATGTGGACGATGCCGTTTTACAGCCCGGTTGGACAAAATATGATAAAGAAGCTTATTATGTCGTGTATGACTTAACGGAGCATTGGCAGAAAGGAAAAAATACCATTGGCGTCATGCTGGGAAATGGATTTTATTATATACCACCGATTAAGGGACGATATCAAAAACATAAAGTCGCGTTTGGTTTACCGAAGCTAAAAATAAAGGTGGTCAACCGGTATGTTGACGGCAGCGAAGAAGTGATCGACAGCGACGAAAGCTGGAAAGTACATCGCTCTCCCATTACGTTTTCAAGCATGTATGGAGGAGAAGATTATGATGAACATGTATTACCCCTTAATTGGAGTGAGCCGGACTTTGACGATTCGGCTTGGGATGCTGTATTGTTGGCAGACGGACCAACCCTACGCGTACAGGAAACAGAACCTGTTCGGATTATGGAGCAATTTAAACCGCAATCTGTCAACCGGATAAACGAGCACCTGCACGTCTATGATTTCGGACAGAATGCATCCGGGGTTGTGCATATCAAAATGAAAGGTCATCAGGGGGATACCGTTCGGATTTATCCAGCAGAATTGTTGAATGAGGAAGGGCGTGCGAATCAAAAACACTCCGGAAGCCCTTACTACTACCAATATGTGTTTGCCCAAGATGGCGAAGTCAGTTGGCGACCACGCTTTACTTATTACGGATTTCGCTATGCGGAAGTCCGGTTGATGCCCGCTAACAATCAGCAGATAACCGTAGAAGACATCACTGCGGAGCACATTCGGAACGGTGCACGTCAGATCGGAAGTTTCCAGTCATCAGATACCCTGTTTAATCAGATACATACGCTGATCAACTGGGGGATAAAGAGCAATATGGTCAGTGTCTTTACCGATTGTCCTCATAGGGAAAAGTTAGGCTGGCTGGAACAGCTCCATCTTATGGGGCCTTCGGTGCAGTATAACTTTGATGTGGAACGTTTATTTGCCAAATCGCTGGGCGATATGCGCCAGTCGCAAACCGAAGAGGGATTGGTGCCTGAAACGGCACCTGAATATGTTCATTTTGATTGGGGCGGAGATGTGTTTCGCGATTCACCTGAGTGGGGCTCGAGTTCGATTATATTAGCTTGGTATGCCTACCAATGGTATGGCAACAAAGCCTTTCTGACGGATAATTATGAGATGATGAAAAAGTATATGAATTATCTGAAAGGAAAAGCAAAAGATAATATACTTTATCAAGGATTGGGAGATTGGTACGACCTCGGACCGGAACGTCCGGGCTTTTCTCAACTGACAACACCAGGTATCACGGCTACGGCTATCTACTATTATAATTGGAAAATTATGGGTGAGATCGCGGAGCTATTGGAAGATGAAGAATATAAGCTATACGCTGATTCACTCCAACAGGGCGTTTATAAAGCATTTAATGCTAAATTCTATAACGAAACAGATGCGATGTACGGTTCCGGAAGTCAAACGGCTCTCTCGATGGCATTGTACATGGGATTAGTCGATGAAACGAATAAGGATAAGGTATTGGCAAATCTTGTAAAAGATATTGCAAACAGAGACACAAGTTTTACAGCAGGTGATATTGGTCACCGTTATTTGTTACAGGCTTTGCAGCAAGCCGGGCGTGATGATTTGGTCTATGCGATGCACAACGACGATACCCGGCCGGGATATGGCTATCAGATACGTCAGGGAGCAACCGCATTAACCGAGTCCTGGGCAGCATTGCCAACCGTATCCAATAACCATTTTATGTTAGGGCATTTGATGGAATGGTTTCATACACGATTAGGCGGATTAGGACAAGAGAAGGGATCCATAGCTTATAAACATTTACGTATATCACCTAAGATGCTCGATGTGGTAAAACAACGAGCTGTCACCTTTGAAAGCCCTTACGGGTTAGTACGGTTTGAGCAAGATGGAGAGCGTTATCAAGTGGAAATTCCGGTAAACAGCCGTTGTACGTTAGTACTTCCACCATCTTCCGATTATCAAATCAACGGAAAAATAGTAGAGACACAGGAGCATACCTTAACAGATGATGGGCTGGAAATTCAACTGGGGTCGGGGATATACGATATTAAAAAGTAATAAAATAATGAAGAGAATAGGTGCATTGTTTTTTATGGTATGGGTTGCGAACATGGGCTTGGCACAACCGACTGCCGTTTCCGAATTCGAAATGGAGCAACTTTATCAGGAGGTCAAAACACCCTATAAATATGGATTGGTGTTGACCCCGCAGCAAAAGGGAGATCTGATGGATTGTCCAAGTGTGTATCGCGATGGTAAGAAATGGTACATGACCTATATTGTCTTTGATGGAGAGGGCTATGAAACCTGGTTGGCAGAAAGCACAAATTTATTGGAATGGAAGGTTTTGGGCAAACAAATGTCAAAAGAAGAAGGCGATAAGTGGGACAGTAAACAACGGGCGGGTTACAACGCGCTCATAGATATAAAATGGGGAGGGAATTACAAGCTCCATACCTACGATGGAAAATATTGGATGTCCTATTTTGGCGGAGCATCCGTAGGATACGAACCGGAACCGCTGGCAATCGGTATGGCATATACAGCCGAGAAGCCAGTTAAGCCGATGGAATGGCAACGGTTGGATAAACCCGTTTTGACGAGTAAAGATGAGGATGTGCGTTGGTGGGAGAACCGTCACAAGCTTTTTAAAAGCTACGTGGTGGAAGATAAGAAAAGAAATACCGGGCACCGTTTTATTATGTATTACAATGCCGTGGGCGATTCGTTGGAAAACAATAAACCGACACGCTGGTATGAACGTATAGGCATGGCCGTTTCGGACGATATGAAAACCTGGAAACGCTATTTACAGGAACCCGTCGTACATCATCCGGTGGGAATTACGGGCGACCCGATGATCCAGCGCATCAATAATACCTGGGTAATGTTTTATTTCGGTGCGTTCTGGAAAGACCGCGAAGGGGCGTTTAATAGATTTGCGGCGTCCAAAGACTTGATCCATTGGACGGATTGGCAGGGGGATAATCTTATCGATTCTTCGGAGGACTTTGATAGCCAATATGCCCATAAGTCTTTTGTCATTAAGTATAAAGGTGTTGTTTATCATTATTATTGCGCCGTCGATAAAGCGGGAAACCGAGGTATTGCATTGGCGACGTCTAAAGATAAAGGAAAAAGTAAATTAAAGTTTGAATTGAAATAATAAACTCTGTTGTAAGCATGTTTCATAAGTTAGTATCTTTTTTAGTTTTATTTGTTGCTGTTTTACCTGGTATCGCGCAACCCCGACAGACGATTGATTTTAATGGGGATTGGTTTTTTACGTTGGACGATGATTTGAATGCTAGACATGCAGATTTCTCCCATGCAAATTGGAAGAAAATAGTATTGCCGCACGATTGGAGCATCGGTTTTGATTTTGGCGAGGAATACCCCGCAGGCAATGCGGGAGGTGCACTACCGGGCGGCGCAGGCTGGTACAGAAAAACTTTCCAATTGTCGGAAAAGGATAAAGGAAGCTATTATGCGCTACATTTTGGAGGGGTTCATCGTTATGCAGAAGTTTGGGTTAACGGGAAATATTTAGGTAAGAATATAAACGGATACCTTTCTTTTGAACACGACCTGACACCGTATCTACGTTATGGTAACGAGCAGAATGTCGTTGCTGTACGTGTAGATAACAGCTTGCAGCCTAACTCGCGTTGGTATACCGGTTCGGGTATCTACAGAGATGTAAGATTGGAAAAACGTTCGCCTTTGCATTTGTTGCGCGAAGAAACGGTTATCACCACACCGGAAGTGTCAGCGGAAAAAAGTGTGCTAAACGTTCGTTCCGTTTTCAATAAATATACAAACGATAAAGTTGGGCAGCTGACGTTGAAATTACAGGATAAGTATAAGAAGACGATTGCCGAGAAAACAGTAAGACTTTCCGAGAATCATTTTGAGGAAAAATTGGAAGTAGGAGGGATTACCTTGTGGGAACCAGGCAATCCGGCTTTGTACGATTTGAGCATTACGGTTTTGGACAATTCCAATAAGGTTGTGGATGAGCTCAAATACCCCGTAGGGTTTCGTTATTTTGATTTCGATGAACAAAAGGGATTTTTCCTGAACGGGAAACCGTTTAAGCTATTAGGCGTATGCTTACACCATGATTTAGGAGCGTTGGGCGCTGCTTTCAATAAATCGGCAGCTAAACGACAATTGCTGGTGATGAAAGATATGGGCGTTAATGCGATACGTACTGCACATAATCCGCCGGCAGAAGAATTTCTGGATCTTTGTGATGAACTAGGATTCTTGGTGCAAAATGAGGCCTATGATATGTGGGCAAAACGTAAAAATAAATTTGACTATCATATTGATTTTAAAGAGCACTATATCAATGACCTCGTACGTTTCGTAAAACGCGACCGTAACCACCCTTCCGTTTTTATGTGGAGTATCGGAAATGAAATCCGTGAACAGTTTGATAGTACCGGCATAGCATTTACGAGGAATATGACGGAAGTAGTGAAGAAACTTGATCCCACCCGTCCGGTTACGGCAGCATTGACAGAAACGAATTACGATAAAAACTTTATTGCGCAAGCCCAGGTGTTGGATGTACTGGGTTTCAATTATAAAATTTTTGACTATGATAAACTACCTACAGAATTTAAGGGCGTTCCGCTGATTGCGTCCGAAACGGTATCGGCACTGCAAACCAGAGGTGTTTATGATAGTGTACACGATACCATTCAATTGTGGCCGGCATCAAGCAAAGATAAGTTTGTGACCAACGGCAATCCCGATTTTACCGTTTCCGCCTACGATAATGTGGCCGCCTACTGGGGGACGAGTCACGAACGGGCTTGGATAGAAGTGAAGAAACGAGATTTCTTAGGTGGTACTTTCGTGTGGACCGGATTTGACTATTTGGGAGAACCGGTACCCTATCCGTATCCGGCGCGTAGTTCCTATTATGGTATCGTAGATTTGGCAGGACTTCCGAAAGATGTTTATTATATGTACCAGTCGGAATGGACAGATACAGACGTGTTGCATCTTTTGCCGCACTGGAATTGGAAAGAAGGCGAGCAAGTGGAGGTATGGTGTTATTACAACAACGCCGACGAAGTGGAGTTGTTCTTGAACGGGCGTAGTCTCGGGCGACAATCAAAAACCGATGAGCGGTTGCATGCTGTCTGGACAGTGCCATTTGAGGCAGGTGAATTGAAAGCGGTAAAAATAAAGGATGGCGCAGCCGTACAAGAAGTGGTAAAGAAAACGGCCGGTAAACCGGTGGATATCGTAGTTAATGTAGAACACGACCGCTACGCCGTTGATGGATTGACAGATATGCATTACATAACGGTTTCTCTGGTCGATGAACATGGTACGGTCGTACCGGATAACGATATCGAATTATCGTTTGTTCCCCAAGATAATATAGCCATAGTAGGTACAGATAACGGTTACCAGGCAGATCTTCATTCTTTGAGTAGTGCAAAACGTAATACTTATAAGGGGCTGGCGGTAGGGATAGCCCAAAAACTTAATCAAGAAAAAGAAGCAAAATTAATCATCAAATCAAATACAATGGAGAAAGAAATACGGATAAAATAATCCGTTTTTTGAGCTAACCCAAAATCATTTAAGAAAAATCTAATCAAGATGAAAACCCAAAGTCTCACACCAGAAAAATGGCGACTAGACAAGAGTCTGGTCGTCGTAGCGCTTATGTTGCTGTTGAGCATCATGCTGCTGCCCTTTCAACAAGCCTTTTCGGCTGTCCAACCCCAATATCAAGTAACGGGACTGGTGCTGGATGAGGCAGGTCAGCCATTAGAAGGCGTCACTGTATCGCTGACAAATTCAACGGTAAGCACACTAACCGATCAAGATGGTGCCTTTTCTATCCGCTTGGTTGCCTCTACGGGCAGCTTACTATTTACTGCGGTGGGTTATTTGGATCACGCCTTAGAAGTGAAAGCTAATGACAATGTGAACGTTTCACTAACACCGGACGACCAACAACTAGATGAGGTGGTGGTTATTGGATATGGAACGGTACGAAAGCGTGATCTGACTGGATCTGTCACCTCAGTTAAAGCAGAAGATATCGTCCGTTCTCCCGCCCATAATCCGTTAGAGGCTATCCAAGGGCAAGTACCGGGATTGGATATCACCCGGAATTCGGGAAGTGCGACTTCGGGCGTGAATATGAATATCCGCGGAAAAAGATCGTTATCTACAGCGGAAGATGAATATGGAAATGCTATCGCGAACAATCCCTTGGTTATTATCGATGGTATGCAGGGCGGTAATATCAGCGATATCCATCCACAGGATATCGAATCTATTGAAGTGTTGAAAGATGCTTCGTCAACGGCTATTTACGGTTCTCAGGGTGCAAACGGGGTTATTATCGTAACCACGAAACGAGGAAAAACCGGGGCGCCGAGAATCAACTTTAATACCTACGTTGGGGTTAACGGATGGGCACAATACCCTGAAATGATGACAGGCGACAACTATGTCCAGCTACGACGGGAAGCGGCGAAAGCAGCCGGACAGTGGGATGATCCTGATGATGATCAGACGTTGTTTACCGCTGGGGAATGGACTGCATTGCAAAACAATCAGTGGGTCAACTGGAAAGATGAAGTTTTTAAAAACGGTATCGTACAGAATCATCAGTTATCGATCAGTGGTGGAACGGACAATACAACTGCTTTATTATCTGGAGGATATTATCGGGAGTTAGGTTCATTTAAGAATGACGCATTAGATAAATTTAACCTGCGGTTGAATGTAGATCAGAATATCGGAAGTTTTATAAAAGTAGGAACATCCAGCCAAGTAACACACTACGACGGTAGCAATCGGGCGGATAATGTGCTTTGGCGGGCAACGACCAATGTGCCACTGGGTCTACCCTACGACGACGAAGGAAACGTGGTGTTATGGCCTGTAGGGCGTGAAGGAAAAGTAAGCCCGCTTGCGGACGAAGCGAATGAATACACGGCACAACATCGAATCGCAAATACGAACCTTATTACCAATGGATTTGCAGAAATAAAACCTTTCGACGGCTTTTCGTTTCGTTCTAATTTAGGGGTAAATCTATTCTACAATAAAAACAATGATTTTGCTAGTGAGAGCTCTATCGACCGTGCTGGAGAGTTCCCGGATTCTAAAGCCTCGATTTTGAATACGAATAAATCATTTCTTACTTGGGATAATATTATCAATTATACCTTTGATGTAGAGAAGCATAATGTTACACTTACGGCTCTTTCCTCGTGGACACAGTCAAAATTTAATTCTTCCTATATGGAAGGAACTGGTCAGCTAGTTGCTGAACAGTTGTGGCATAACATTGGCGCCAACGAAAAAGAGTCTTATGTAATCCGATCGAGCTATATACAAAACCAGACGATGTCGTATGCTTTTCGTGCTAATTACTCGTATCAAGGTAAATACTTGTTGACTGTATCCAATCGTTGGGACGGAGCGTCTCGGCTTTCCGTTGGTAATAAATGGGCGATGTTTCCGTCGGTAGCAGCCGCGTGGCGTGTCAGTGATGAAAATTGGTTTACCGTACCTAAAGTGGACGATTTCAAAATTCGCTTGAGTTACGGACAGACAGGTAACTCGGGAATTAGTCCCTACGGCACACAATCAGGGCTGACGGCCTTTTCTAATGCAGGTTTTCAAGATCAGGGATTTACTTATTATACGTACAATACCTTGATTGGAAATCGGGATTTAGGTTGGGAACGATCGGCTTCCTGGAATCTTGGAGCAGACCTCCGGTTATTTGCTAACCGGATCAACCTCGTTGTTGATTTATATAATACGAAGACAACGGATATCTTATTACCGAGAACCTTACCTACTTCTATGGGTTCCGGAAACAATACGCCTTTCCAGATTTATCAAAATATCGGTAGTTCCCAAAACCGGGGTGTCGAAGTGGTGTTGAACACCCGGAACATCGATAAGGCGTTCAAATGGAACACGGATTTCACCTTCGGTGCAAACAAGGAAAAGATTCTGGATTTGATTGATGGTCGTGATATTATCGGGGCAACGACACGCGAGTCGGAAAGTTTGTTAATCGGCAGACCGCTAAAATCTTTTTATACCTTCAAACGCCTTGGTATCTGGCAGCTTGATGAGGCAGAAGAGGCGGCAACGTATTTTAAAGACGCCGACAAAACGCAACCTTTTGTACCTGGAGATATTAAACTTGCCGACCTCAATGGAGATAATATCATTGATGACGAGAATGATGTGACGTATATCGGAACAACTTCTCCTCGTTGGACGCTAGGTTTTAACAATAATTTCACCTATAAAAACTTCGACCTCAATGTATATGCAATTGCCAGGTGGGGTCAGATGATGGAGTATGATTTTACGGCATCTTACGATCCGCAAGGAAAAGGAAATCACCCGGCTTATCTGGATTATTGGACAGAAGAAAACCCATCGAATGATTTCCCTCGGCCAAGTCTGACCAATTTCTATAATTACCTCGGATACCAGACGTATAATACGGTAGACGGCTCTTATATAAAATTGAAAACGGTTACACTAGGCTATCGTTTGCCCAAAGCCTTTACGGAGCGGGCGGGTTTGAATGGTGCAAGGCTTTATCTGAGCGGGAATAACCTGTTTTCTTGGGCTAGAAGTCCACTCGTTCAAAATTACGATGCAGAACGGGGCGGTTCGGCGAAGAGTCCATTGTTGCGTCAGTTTGTGTTTGGTATCAATCTGGATTTATAAGGAGGAATTTATCATGAAAACATTATATAAATATATTATAGGAATAGGGTTGGCGAGCACCTTAGCAGGATGTAGTTTAGAGGAACATAATCCTGGAGGAGCTACAGCCGATGTTGTTTTTTCAACTGAAAACGGAATCAACGCCTTGGTAAATTCGGCGTATGTGAACTTTGCTTCACAGTTTTACGGACGCGAAGATATCTTGATGTTGACGGAAGGCGGAACGGATCTTTGGATTAACATTGCCAATTCAGGCTATGGTAGGCAGATGACTAAATACGAGGAATTGGTAGCTACTACGGGGCAAATGCGGAATACCTGGAATAGATTATACGAAATTGTCAATTATTGTAACGCAGGTTTAGAACGCATTGTCGATGTATCATTTACGAATGAAGAAGAAAAGAATGCCCGTGTCGGCGAGTTGTCGTTTCTAAGAGCATATGCTTATTGGCATCTGGTCGAACAATTTGGTGATATCGATTTACGTACCGAAGAAACCAAAACAGCTGTTCTGACGGCGAATAGATCGCCAATTTCTGCGTTTTATGATTTAATGCTGAGTGATTTGGATATCGCCATAGCGAATTTGCCTGTCACACCCATTCCGGCAACCGATCAGGGGCGTGCCACCAAGAAAGCTGCCTATGGACTGAAAGCCCGTTTGGCAATAACCAGAGTGGCTTACGAGTCGTCTGCATCCGAAAAAGACAAATATTATAAAATGGCATCGGAGGCGGCACAATATGTGATCAACAACCAAGCGGAGTTACAGGTGAGCTTATATGACACGCCAGAAGAGGTGTTTCGTCCGGCAAATAATAAAAATAATAAAGAAGCTATGTTCTTTATTACCCATTCTACCATCAATTCGCTAAATCCACAACCGAACAATCCCAACCGTCTTCATATTTGGTTCAAGGCAAAATATTCCGCAAAAGCGGGTATGGTCGTGGATTTGCCGTATGGAGCCGACCGTAATTCAAAATCGGGGAGTATGTGTTTTATGCCAACGAGGCATTTACTGGAACTTTACGACGAAGAAACGGACAGACGGTATAGCGATTGGTTCAGAGAAGCGTATTATTTGAATGTCAATAGCTACACTTGGACGGCGGATGATTTAGCTGCTTTTGAGAAACCGGCAAGTATGGCAGGGAAAACAACGTTGAACCGTGGAGATTTAGCTCTTTTGTTTACCAAGAAAAAAGTAACCGGAGAAAAAAGGAATCTGCCTTATGCATTAGTCGATATCGATGATACGTATAATGGTGACCGTGTTACCACGAATGCCCGGTTTAATGTGCACTTCCCGGCATTGATGAAACATGATGATCCGGACTTACCGGAAGCTAATTCGCAAGCAGGCTCTAAAGATGTCATCGTCATGCGTTTAGCCGAAATGTATCTTATCGCAGCAGAAGCAGAAACATTAATGAGTGGCGGGAACAAAACATTGGCAAAAGATTTGGTGAATGTGTTACGTGAAAGAGCGGCCGTACCGGGCAAAGAAAGCGACATGCTGATAACAGAAAGTGATCTGGATATTGATTTCTTGCTAGAAGAACGTGGTAGAGAGTTGTGTGGAGAACACATCAGATGGTTTGATTTAAAGCGGACGGGTAAATTGTACAGCTATGTACAAGCGTATAATAAGGATATTACTACAATGCGGCCGTATCACGTGAACAGGCCTATTCCACAGCAATTTTTAGACGTCATCACCAATCCGCAGGAATTTGGACAAAATGATGGATATTAAGGTAAAGTATGAAGATAGGTAATAAGATCGTTTGGTTGATAGGGATGCTCTTCGCGGCTGTTTCGGTAAGCGCTGCGGACATCTACGTAGGAAAAAGTGACGGAAATAAGCTTCGAGACGGTTCGATGGAGAACCCTTATAGCTCCTTGGAAGATGCGATACACCATGCGCGGGAGCTTCGTCGACTGAACGATCCTCGTATTTCTGAAGGAATCAATATTTGGATTAAAGACGGGACCTATTTTCCTGAACAAACCATTCGGCTTCGTCCGGAAGATAGCGGTACAGCAGCAAGTCCCACCCGGATACGAGCATTGGAAGGCAAAGCGGTGTTCTCCGGGGGAAGGTCGATACGCGGCTGGTCGAAATTAGGAAAACACCGGGATATTCCAACGGCTATTGCCCGACATATTTATGTTGCAGATGCCCCAAAAGTAGGTGGAAAACGGGTTAACTTCCGTCAACTATGGGTAAACAATAAAAAGGCGATTCGCGCGGAAAGTCACGGGGATATGGAACTGCCCCGTATCTTAAACTGGAACTTTGAGAAACAAACGGCCGTTATTCCGAATGTATTTGAGAAATTTCACTTTGCGGAAGGGATGGAATTTTTTATCCATCAGTGGTGGGCTGTCGCACAATTGCGTGTTAAAGATGCCATCGTGGATAAAGACAGTATAGAAATCTCCTTTTACCAACCCGAGAGCAAGATACAAAGTGAACATCCTTGGCCAAAGCCCTGGCTTTCGAAAGAATCGGGAAATTCAGCCTTTCGGTTAGTCAACGCTTTAGAATTTCTGGATAAGCCCGGTGAATGGTTTTTGGATGAGGATGCCGGAAAGGTCTACTATTATGCACGGGATGGAGAGGATATGACACATGCAGAAGTTATATTTCCCTATCTGGAAACAATTTTGGAAATAACGGGCACATTGGAAGATCCGGTTTCCCATGTACAGGTAGAAGGGTTGTCTTTTGAACATGCCGCTTGGTTTAGACCGAATACGCATGGTCATGTCGCGTTGCAGGCAGGGATGTATTTTCACGAGGCGTACAAATTGGACAAACCGGGCACACCGGATAAAGCCGGTCTGGAAAACCAAGCGTGGGTAGGGCGGCCGACCAGTGCCGTGGTACTCAAAAATACAAGTTATGTGCAGTTTCAACGATGCACGTTTAGCCATTTGGCATCGACCGGATTTGACTTTTATGCCGGCAATTTTCGCGACCGCCTGGAAGGAAACACCTTTTATGATATCGGTGGAAACGCCATACTTATCGGCAAATTTTCGGATGACCAAGTAGAGGCGCATTTACCTTACGCCCCAAAAGATGAGCGAGAAGTTACCCGTGGAGTAGCAGTACGTAATAATCTCATTCATCATACGGCAAATGAAGATTGGGGAGCAGTGGGCATAGGAGCAGGTTTTGTGCAGGGCGTGGATATTTCCCATAATGATATCAGTGATATTGCCTATTCGGGAATCAGTTTGGGCTGGGGATGGACACCAACAGTCAATGTCATGAAGAACAATACGGTGGAGCGAAACAGAATAACGCGCTACGGCAAATTTATGTATGATGTTGCAGGCATCTATACGCTTTCCGCACAGCCAGGTACCAAGATAAGGGAAAATGAGATAGACAGCATATATGTTTCACCCTATGCCCATATCCCAGACCATTGGTTTTATTTATATACCGACGAAGGATCAGCTTACATGGATGTGTCTAACAATTGGTTCCCTGAAAATAAGATTTTGAAAAATGCCAATGGCCCTGGTGTCGTATGGGAAAATAACGGCCCGGAAGCAGATAAAACGGCGTTTAATGCCGGTTTGGAGGAATCGTTTCGTGACCTGCTTAAACGGAAAGAACCAGTTAAAGAGGGCTATACGTTTAACGAATATGTTCCGTTTACGAAACCTGTTTTTGTTCAAGTGCATAACGCACAGCAAGCACTATCAAAAGAGGAACTTGCTGCATTTGCGAAAACACAAGGGATAGCGCAGCCACAAATATATGCCTGGGGAGAGTATTTGCTGTTAATGACGGATGATGAGCTGGCAAAGAAACTAACGAGTGCGATAATTGCGAATTACCCTAAGCTGTCCATCAAAATGTTTAATGACCTGTTTTATATGTTTGACCAGCAACATTGCAGTACACAAGAGGAAACGGACGATGTCGATTTTGTGATTTTGACGGCGCAATTGGTGGAAGATGAACATCAGCAAAAAGAATACTTCCAATACCATGAAAATCAGTTTGAAGAATGGCCGGAAGTGGCGGTAGGTTTTTGTAAGGCGGGTTTTCAAGAAGTGCTTTTATACCGACATGAAAGACAGTTATTGCTTTATATTTCATTTCCGAAGGGAAAAGATTTTGCAGAGATTGATGCGTTAACAACAAAAGATAATCCTAAAGTAGAAGAATGGAATAAACGCATGAGTACCTATCAAGAGGGAATTGAAGGTACGGCTGCAAACGAAACGTGGGTTTTTTATAAGAAATAAAAAAAATGGAAAAATTAAGATTAGGCATCCTTGGTCTTGGTGAAGGGAGAAGTACGATGTCTGCCGCTTTGCAAAGCGAACGCATAGAATTGGTGCAGATTTGTGATTTAAATGAAGAACTTGGCCGTAAACGTATAAAGGAATTTGATTTTCACGCGTACACACAACGTTATGAAGATTTGTTGGAAAATCCAGACATAGAGGCGATTGCTATTTATACACCGGATCATTTGCACGCAACCCATATCAAACAGGCGTTGGAACACGACAAGCATGTGATCTGTACAAAACCTTTTATCGATAATCTTGCGGATGCAAACGAACTGCTGCAACTGGCGGAACGAACAGGGAAACGCGTTTTCGTCGGGCAGAGCTCTCGTTTTTTTGAACCGATGAAAAAGCAACGTGCGGATTTTGAAGCGGGATTGATAGGAGAGTTGATTACGATTGAGGGATACTACCATGCCGATCACCGATGGTTCTTGGATAAGCCTTGGTCTTTACAATCATCGTTTAAGTGGTTATACGGCGGGCTAAGCCACCCGGTAGATTTTATCCGATGGTATTTGCCTGATATCGAGGAGGTGATGGGGTACGGAATGTTGAGTGCCAACGGTCGAAAGGGCGGTTTGCAAAATGCCGATACCATGCATTTCATATTCAAAGCTGCCGATGGCCGGGTAGCACGTGTAAGTGGTGCTTATACCGGACCCGTGCAACCTGTTACCCGCGATAGCGAAATGAGTTGTATCCTGCGCGGAACGGAAGGTTGCAGCCAGGCTGATTATATGGATTTGCGTTACGCCATCACCGATCGTACAGGAGAAGAACGCATGTTGACTTGGGAACATAAATTGAAGCACTATTTCCGCTTTGAAGGCAAAAGCCACCATGCGGGTGAGTACCAGAATTATCTAGAACATTTCGCAAAAGCGATTCATAAAAATACACCGGCATTTCCCGATATGAAAGAAGGTGTTGGCACGATTGCCCTATTGCAAGCGATGGATGAGTCGCTGACAACAGGTAAGCCGGTACGTCCAAAAGATTTGTTGACAGCATATAGCATAAACCTGTAATAAAATACATGAACAACCTACTGGACAAATTGACGATATACGATTATGTGATCGTGGTCGTGTACCTCGTTGCCTTGATTGCTATAGGGCTTCTTTCTTCCCGAAAGAAAGCGGAAGGGGAGGCACACTTCTTGGCGGGAAAATCGTTGCGTTGGTACAGCATAGGTTTTAATATGTGGGCGACGAACGTCGGCCCATCGATGTTGTTGGCATTTGCGACCGTAGGCTATACCACGGGAATCGTGGCGGTAAACTTTGATTGGTATGCATTCGTGTTTCTTTTCTTATTAGCCGTCGTCTTTGCACCTCGATATCTCGCATCCGGTGTGCGTACGCTTCCCGAGTTTATGGGTAAGCGTTATGGTCCGGGCACACAAACGATTTTAGCTTGGTACTCGCTTGTTAAAATGCTCATATCTTGGTTGTCACTGGGTTTATTTGCTGGAGGTTTTCTTGTACGGCAGATCTTAGGTATCCCGATGTGGCAATCCGTTATTGTGCTCGTCGCCTTGGCCGGACTTTTCGCCTATACGGGCGGGTTACGGACAGTGGCGAAAATCAATATTTTTCAGATGATTCTCTTGATTGGTGTCTCCGCGTTATTAACCTTTTTAGGTCTGTCGGAAATCGGTGGGATACAACCCTTATTAGATCATACACCGGATGGATATTGGTCGCTGATTAAACCCGCTAGCGATCCGGATTATCCTTGGTATGCTATTGCGTTGGGTTACCCGGTTGCTGCCATCGCGTTTTTCTGTACAGACCAAGCCATGGTGCAGTCTGTACTGGGAGCAAAAAGTCTGGAACAAGGGCAATTGGGCGTGAATTTTATCGCTTGGCTAAAAATACTCTCTTTGCCACTTTTTATTTTAACCGGTATTATCTGTTATATCCTGTTTCCGGGACTGGATGATCCAGCATTAGCTTACATGACGATGGTCACGAATCTTTTTCCGACAGGACTAAATGGTTTAGTGATAGTCGTATTAATAGCCGTATTGGTGGGCACCATCGGGTCTTCACTGAATTCGCTGAGTACCGTCTACACGATGGATATTTACTTGAAACATATTAATCCCGATGCAGACAGCCGAAAAGTGACACAGGTTGGACGCTATACAATTATTGTGGGCTGTTTCGTTTCGGTACTGATGGCTGTTGCTATCGACCAAATAAAAGGGCTCAATCTCTTTGATGTATTTCAGTCTATTTTAGGATTTATCGCTCCGCCACTTGCGGTCATCTTCCTCTTGGCCGTCTTATGGAAACGAACAAACAGAGCAGCCGTCAATACGCTATTAACTTTTGGAGCGGTATTAAGTCTCGGAACAGGCGTATGTTATCTATGGGTTTTTCCCAAAGATGTCTATGTGTTTTGGCCGCATTACCTTATGTTATCCTTTTATATTTTTGTAGCCTTATTGGTATTGGGCGTCATCATATCACTATTGGTTCCGAAGTCCGCTTATGAAAAAGAAAATGAAACGGCTTTCCGCTTTCAGATGGAGAAACCGACGACAAAAGTTAAATGTGCTTGGGGTATATTGTTTGTGGTAATGCTGGGGTTGTATATTGTTTTTAGCTAATGTATTTTAGTATATAATTTGATTAAATAGTAACATGAGAAAATATGTAATACTTGCTTTACTGCCTTTCCTCTTAACGGCTTGTGGGCAACGACAAAATAATAAAACCACGTTGTGGTCCCATAAAATGGTCGATTCACATGGTTTGGGTGATTTTTACTGCAACAGGCATCATCAGTCTAAACTGGATTCAACAGGATGGGATTATGTGTCGGGACTCGTGGCCGGCGCTGTACTGGAAACCTGGAAGCAGTATCCGGAGAAAACAGCGTATTATCAATCTGTAAAAGCTTTTGCCGATCTGAATCTAAATGAAGATGGTACGATGATTATCAATAGCAAAGGCGGATCCGCACTTCGTCCCAGCAATATTGATGATCTTCCGGCGGGTCGTATCTACTTTACGTTGTATGAAGAGGAATTGCGGAAAGGCAATACAAAGGATGCAAATCGATATCGTAATGCCGTGAATTTGATCCGAAACACATTAAAATATAACCATTCCAGAATTGCAGAAGGGTTACCGGGAGCAGGAGGTTTCTTTCATAAAGCCATTTACCCAAACCAAATGTGGCTTGATGGACTGTATATGGGGTCGCCGGTTTACGCGCAGTGGGAAAGTACATTCGGGAAAACCGATTCTGTGGAATACAACGCGAGCTGGGATGATATCGCCCTGCAATTTAAAACCATCCATCAGAAAACGTATGATGCAGAAAAGCAACTGAACTACCATGCATGGTCAGCCACTCCGGCAGACTCCAATTCTTTCTGGGCGAATCAGCAAGATCCGTTTCTAGGATGTAGTCAGGAATTTTGGGCGCGTGGCATGGGCTGGTACTTTGCAGCCCTAGTCGATGTGCTCGAATTTATGCCGAAAGATCATTCCTCTTATCCGGAAATAGTAGATATAACTAATCAGGTAGCTGCCGGACTAAAGCGTTGGCAGGATGATGGATCGGGGCTCTGGTATCAGCTGCTGCAATACGATGCCAGTACGACTGCTGATGGTAAAGGAGACAGTGTTGCCGGAGAGGTTTATAACGTAGGACATGCAGCAAATTATTTGGAGTCATCAGCCTCTTGTATTTTTACTTATGCCTATCTCAAAGGTATTCGTCTAGGGTTATTGGACAAAGCGACTTATCTCCCTGTTGCGGAAAAAGCCTATCAAGGTATATTGGAAACATTTATACGGGAACAGCAGGATGGTTCAAAAATTGATATTGCACAAATTTGTGCTTCTGCTGGATTAGGTCCCGCCAAAGATCCATCCCGTACAGGAACAATCAACTATTATCTTGCCGGCAAGGATGTCACGGTTGTTGAAAATGAAGGAAAAGCCATAGGAACGTTTATCCTCGCTTCTCTTGAGTATGAACAAATGAATGGTGTTATCCGTTAAGACAGAGACGCCAGTCCGAGATTGCTCTCGACTTCCTTTTTACAGGTGAGCAGTGTTTGGATAATATAATCGTGTGAAGGTTCGTTTTCATCTTCTAGCGTGAGTAGCTTAGAGACAGTAAGACAAGCGTTAATACCTGATGAGGTGTGGCCTATGGGTACAGAAAAATCAACAATTCCTTGTGCATACGAACTGGGCATTTCGGTGTAGCCCTGCTTATTGATATATATGAGTTCTTTTTGGAAATCTCTTTTTTGGGCTTTGGATAATTTTTGATAGCTGAGATCTTGATTCAATAGCTGTTCTCTGCTGTTGTCATCCAATGAGCTAAGCAATGTCTTTCCTGAAGCTGTAGTCAAAATATTGTATAAATTCCCCTCCTCAATCATCACGGCTATTGGACGGGGGCTTTTGCTGTAGGCAACTACCAATACCTTGTCATTGAACAATACCGAAAGATGACAAGGTTGCTCTATAGCAGCAGAGGTCTGCCTCATTGGTTGCAATGCTGCAGAACGCAGTTTTTCTACTAAAGAATGCCGGTGGGATAGATAATAAAGTTTAAGTGTGAGAGAATATTTCGAAGAAATGATGTCGCGCTGTATGTATCCCCGGCTTTCTAACGAAGCAAGCATACGATAAATCTCGTTCGGACTTTTGTCCAAGCCAACAGCAATTTCCGATTGCGATTGCGCAGTAGGTTGGAGTGCGAGGTATTCGATGATGGCTAACCCTTTTTCAAGAGCCGGTGCTTTGTACTTATTTGCAGACATATACTATATGATTGACCACTGATGGTGTTAAAGATAAAAAAAAGTATAACAAGCTTCTCCCTAACCAAAATAATAGTTATAAACAACTTCACAGTTAAGCTTGATTTTAAACATATAATCCAGAGTTAAGACGTATTTTTTTCGGGTATGTAAGTGGCATAAAAAAGAGAAGCCGAAAATATGATTTTTTCCGAATAGAAAGACGTGATTTATTTTTACATACGAATATTATATTTATATTTGAATATTATAAATCAAATTTTCCGATACGTTTAGTATCGAGAAGCAAGGGGAAGTAAAAAATTATAAACAGTTTTAATTATGGGAAGATCAACAAAAAGATGGCTCTTGTGCGCAACCTGCTCAACAGCTTTATTCTTTGCTTTTCCAGCGATCAGTAAGACACCAGTACCGATGGAACATGCACAAGACTTTATTAGAGTCAGTGGGCAGGTACTATCGTCTTCGGGAGGAGCGATCGGGGGAGCAACTATTCGTTATGGAGAATCGGAAACCTCCGCGGATCAAAATGGACGATTTACGATTCAATTAGGTAAACCGGGGAATGTCGTTTTCTCGGCTATCGGTCATGTCTCTAAGACGGTATCAGTGACGGCAGATACAGAATTAACTGTCGTATTGGAAGCGGACGGTACGGCGTTGGATGAAGTCGTCGTGGTGGGATATGGCGTGCAGCGTAGATCTAATGTTTCGGGATCTCTGGCTACGGTAGACGGTAAGACGCTTAACGAACGGCCGGTACCGAACGCTGCTAACATGTTGCAGGGTAGGATTCCGGGATTGCAGGTAACCCAACCTTCGGGCGAGCCGGGTAGAGATAACCCAAACTTGTTAATTCGGGGACGGGGCACTTTTGGAGGAAGCTCTGCACCACTAGTATTAATTGATGGCGTTGCGGGTTCATTGACCACCCTGTCGCCAGATGATATTGAGAATGTGACTGTCTTAAAAGACGCGTCTTCCGCGGCGATATATGGATCCAGAGCAGCGAATGGCGTTATTTTGGTTACCACGAAAAGCGGAAAGAGAGGCGCTACAGAGGTCAGCTACCGTGTGAATGTCGGTCGGCATACTCCCACAGCTTTGCCAGATTTTATAACGAATTCAGTTGAGTATATGGAAATGTATAACGAAGCTGCATTTCGATCCGGAATTACGTTTAGATATGAACCGGAATGGATTGATGCCTATCGAAATGCAACCGACCGTGAACAATACCCAAATTTTGATGCGGTTGATTACTATATTAATCCCGCGACGACACACAACCATAACCTGTCGATCAGTGGCGGCGGCGAGAAAAATACATTTAACCTTTCTTTGGGTTATTTGGATCAGAAAGCGATGATTAAGGGCTATGACTTTAAACGTTATAATGCATTGTTGAACTATACAAATGAACTCTCCGATTATGTGAAGGTGGGAACGGTTGTCAACGCGACCTATCGTGATAGGCAGGAACCACCGTTTACAGGTGAAAATATGGCATTGGCGATTTATGCATCGGGGCCGTTGTATGGTCCGTTTTTACCGGATGGAAGCGGAAGAGTGGTTTCTAGAGCGTATCAACAAGAAGGGCGAAACCGTAATCCACAGGAGTATTACGCTATGGGAAACCAGTTTACGAAGGATTACAATGTTAATGCACAAGCCTTTATTGACGTGAAACCGTTTAAAGATTTGGTATGGACGACGAAATTTGCCTTGAATTATGAGGATCAGTTTTACAAAATGCATCAGGTACCTTATGATGCCTACTTATCGCAGGAACGCGACGAGGAGACCGGTGACTATATACGTTCAACGTTTGGGCCTGATGTTTTAGGGGTGACCGATCAATATAGTAAAGCGTTAACCCCAACGATTTATTCTGTTTTGAATTATAATACCCAGTTTGGAAATGATCATAATTTCTCAGCCTTAGCAGGTTATGAACAGGTATCCTATAGTATCCAAAGCCTGCGTGGACGTCGGACAAATACCGTGTATCCGGATTTAACAGATCTTAGAGGTTATCTGCCTACAGGTGAGACACTATATTTTAACTTCCCTCGTCTACCGGGTTTGATAAACCCTTCGGAATGGGCTTTGCAATCGTTTTTTGGTCGTGTAGGCTATAATTATAAAGAGAAATATTTCTTGGAATCCAACCTGCGTTACGACGGAACGTCCAAAGTGTCGCCCGAATATCGTTGGGGCGTGTTCCCCTCTTTCTCGGGAGCATGGTTAGCGTCTAAAGAGGACTTTGTCCAATCAGCGTTGCCGTGGGTATCTGAATTGAAATTACGGACATCGTATGGTATTTTGGGTAATCAGGATATCGGTACGTATTTATATCAGAATAACCTGGATATCCAGGACATCTATTATTCGTTTGATAATGAGGAACTGAGTTCTGGAGCAGTAGTCAATGTTTTCCGCGACCAAAGTTTGCGTTGGGAATCAACGAGTATATTTAACGTAGGATTTGATTTTGCGTTGAAAAATCGACTTTTGGAAGTCAACTTTGATTGGTTTAATAAAACAGCTTACAATATCTTGGCAGAACAACCCGTTCCGGCAAGCTTAGGGTTAGGAAAACCGACAACCAATGATGGAAAAATGCGTAATAAGGGTATTGAGCTCGTTTTAGCGCATCACAACCGTATCGGTGAGGTTTCTTATAGCGTAAATGGTATGATTTCCACAGCTCGCAACGAATTATTACATATTCGCGTACCGGAGTATGGAACGCGTATAAAAGAAGTGGGGCAACCATATGATGCGCATTACCTTTGGGTATGGGATGGGATTTTTCAAGAGGGTGATGTTCAGGGGGTCAATGTGCCCATACATGATGCACGACCAGAATCGAAGCCCGGGGATCTGAAAATGAAAGATATTAACGGGGATGGAATCGTGAATGCAGACGATCGGGTTGTTGTGGATGGTGCCTATCCAAAATATATGTACTCCTTTGGGCTCAATATGGGGTATAAAAACTTCAATTTAAGCGCGTTTTTCCAGGGAGTTGAAGGTTTAAAGAATAGGGTGGAAAATTGGGGTATTGATCCCTTTATGCAAGGAACGCCTCCTACGACAGAGTGGCGGAATGCCTGGACGCCGGAGAATAGAAGCAATGAACTTCCGGGCATCTATGTTGCAGGCTACCCTGGCGTAGCAGCTTATAAAGGATCTACTTATTATTTACGTGATGCTTCTTATTTACGATTGAAAAACATCATGCTTTCCTACGATTTTCCATTAAACTGGGTACAGTCGGCAAAATTGAAAGGTGCACAGATTTATTTCTCGGCAGACAATCTTTTCACAATCACGGATTATAAGGGTGCGGATCCGGAACGTTCGCAGACGAATGGGAACTTTGCGCAATATCCGCAGGCCAAGATTTTTAATATTGGGGCTAATATCCGGTTTTAGTCACCTAAAGAAGTATTCACTCAAATGAACTTTACCATGAAAGGTTTTAAAATATTAACATTAGCAACTGTTGCTTCTTTTGTATTATTAGGAGTAAGCTGTAATAAAGATTTTCTGGATAAAAACCCACCAAATAGTGTGTCTGGTGAGATTTTTTGGACGAGCCAAAAAGATGTGGAAACAGCGTTAGCAGGTGTATATTACCGTCTGCAGGAGAATTTTTTGGGATATGAACGGGTATATATGGATGCGTTGACCGATAATGCTTTTGCAGATCCTGGGATTACCAATCAATCAAATTTGACACAGATGGCCATCGGCGGGATTTCTCCAGTTTTAGGAGGTGCGTTGGCAAACCTGTATAGCACACCTTATAAATTAATATCCAGTGCCAATTATTTTCTAGATAACGTGGATAAGGCAAACCTTGACGAACAGACGGTTAGCGTATATAAAGGCGAAGTTCGATTTTTACGTGCATTGGCGTATTTTGATCTCGTACAAACTTTTGGTGGCGTAGTGGTCTACCGCAACTTCTTGTCGAAATTGGAAGATGCACGTATTGCGAAGTCCTCCGAGGAAGAAGTGTACGCCTTTATCCATGAAGATTTGGATTTCGCTATTAGCCATTTGCCATCGACGGCCTATAAAGGACACGCGGTTAAAGGTAGTGCACAAGGGATCAAAGCCCGTGTGTATATGACACAACAAAAATGGCCGGAGGCTCGTGCCTTGTTGGGGAATATTATAGCTGATAACGTATTTTCATTAGCAGATAACTATGGAGATCTATTTACAACAGATGGACAAGCAAAAGCTTCGGTGAACCGAGAGATTATGTTTGCAACCCAATATCTGGCGCCGAATAGCGTACATCGTCTTCGTCCGGGAGCAGGTGGACTAGACATCGAACTGGGTTGGTTTGCCTTGATACAGCCTTATAAAAATCTTGTAGATGACTATGAAATGCGAGATGGTAAACGTCCCGAGGAATCAGACCTATACAATGCCGGCAATCCATATCAAGATAGAGATCCCAGACTCTACGCAACCGTAAGGTTACCTGGTGATATATGGCGGAATCCGATCACAGGTGAAACGGGTGAAATCTATAATTCGTATACGGGATTTCATACAAAAAAATGGGTAGATTTGCGTCGTATACCATTTACAACCGGAACGGCAACGCAATCGGATCAAGACTATATACATCTTCGTTATGCCGATATTTTGTTGATGTATGCCGAGGCCGTTAACGAATTAGATGGACCAACAGGTGAGGTGTACAATCAGCTCAATCTAATACGCGGAAGAGCAGGGGTGAGTTTACCAGATGTCGACCGTTCCAAATACGATTCGAAAGATAAATTGCGGGATTATATCCGTCATGAACGACGCATTGAATTAGCATTGGAAGGACATCGGTACAACGATTTAAAACGTTGGAAAATAGCACATACGCTATTGCCGACATTGAAAACCCCGTCGGGAGACGCCTATGTGTTTAGGGAGCATAATTATCGATTACCGTTTAGTATCACCGAGTTAGATAATAACCCGCAATTGAGACAGAACGAAGGTTATAATTAGTCTTTGCTGTTCTAAAAAGAAAAAAACAATAATTTTAATACATGAAGAAAGAGAAAATCCAACTGAAAGGGATTACATGGGGGCATACGAGAGGATTTGTGCCGATGGTGGCGACAGCGCAGCGTTATGAAGAGTTACATCCGGAAATCGAAATCGTTTGGAAGAAGCGTACATTGCAAGAGTTTGCGGACAAGTCGGTTACGGATTTGGCGAAAGAATATGACCTGATGGTTATCGACCACCCGTGGACAGGTCACGCCGCCGCACAAAAAATGGTGATTCCTTTTGATGATTTTTTACCGGAGACATTTTTGGCGGATCAGCGGGAAAACAGTGTAGGAGAATCGTATGCGAGCTATAACTTTGAAGGAAAACAGTGGGCACTACCTATTGACGCGGCGACGCCCGTAGCAGCAAGTCGCCCGGATATTTTGCAAGAACTGGGTATTTCACTTCCCCGTACTTTTGATGACCTTTTAGCACTGGCGCAAAAAGGACGTGTTGGATTTTCTTTGTTACCCATTGATGTATTAATGAGTTTTTACATGTTCTGCTGTTCATCGGGCGAAGCTCCTTGTCAGAACGAAGAGCAAGTTGTGCGTGAAGAAACGGGAGTAACGGTATTGAAACTTTTCAAGTCGCTTGCCGACCATATCGACGAACGTTTTTATACCAAAAATCCGTTTAAGGTATTTGAAGAGATGACCCAGCATGACGAGATTGCTTATTGTCCGTTTGCGTATGGTTATTCCAACTATTCCAGACAGGGATATGCACGCAGACTGTTGCATTTCCATGATTTGGTAGCTTTGGAACCAAATGATGAACCGATGACAAGTACATTGGGCGGAGCGGGTTTAGCGGTCTCTTCGCAGAGCAAACATATCGATATTGCGGTAGATTATGCCCGTTTTGTAGCATCGCCGGAAATACAGGAAACTTTATATCTGGAAAATGGTGGACAGCCCGGACATTTACGTGCCTGGAAAAGTGCGCAGGTCAATGTATTGACCGCGAATTACTTTACAAATACGTTACCTGCTTTGGAACGGGCATATCTACGTCCGAGATATGATGGACACCTCCATTTTCAAGATCACGCCGGAGATGTCGTAGTTGATTATTTAAAAAATGGTGGAAATGAAAGGGTGGTGTTGAACGAATTGAACGGTATGTATCGGGAATCATTAGCATGGGAAGGAGCTCATGGATAACAAACCTTTAGCTGGATTACTAGTATTGGAGTTCTCCCAATTCATGGCAGGACCCACCGCAGGATTACGTTTAGCGGACCTGGGCGCCCGTGTCGTTAAAGTTGAACGCCCGGGTAAGGGCGAGGGCGGACGACAGATTGCCATTAAAAATATTTTTGTTGACGAGAGTAGCTTGGTGTTTCATACGATAAACCGAAATAAGGAATCATATGCGGCCGATTTAAAAAATGAACAGGATTTGGCGGATATCAAAGCGTTGATAAAAAAAGCAGATGTCATTACGCATAATTTCCGACCCGGTGTGATGGAAAAAATCGGACTGGATTACGAAAGTGTGAAAGTACTCAATCCGAAGATTATTTACGCAACGGTAACGGGCTACGGAAACGAAGGGCCTTGGGCCAAAAAGCCGGGACAGGATTTATTGGTACAATCGCTTTCTGGACTTTCCTGGCTATCGGGAAGTGATAAAGATGGTCCGGTGCCTTTTGGTCTGGCAGTCGTGGATATGTATTGTGCTACCCACGTCACCCAGGGAATACTGGCGGCGTTGTTAAAACGTTCGCAAACAGGAGAAAGTGTTCTGGTAGAGGTGAGTTTGTTGGAATCAGCTTTGGATATGCAGTTTGAGGTGTTGACCACTCATTTTAATGACGGAAGGAAACTACCCCAACGATCAGGTGTTCGCGGTGGAGGGCATGCGTATTTAAGCGCGCCTTATGGATTGTATAAGACAGCGGATGGATATTTGGCGTTGGCGATGGGCGATGTACAAAAAATAGCCAGCATGATAGGGCTATCCGATGAACGATACCAAGATGCATCTGCTTGGTTTTCGCAAAGAGACCAGATACTGGGGGATTTTGGAGAAGCGTTGTGTCAGAAGCGTACCGATGAATGGGTGAAGCTACTGGAAAGCGAAGGAATTTGGTGTGGACGGGTGCAGGACTACAAGACTTTTTTTCATGAAGACGGTTTTGCGCAAACGGCGATGTTGCAGGAAGTTAGCTTGCAAGATGGAACAGCGCTACAGACCACCCGTAGCGTGTATGGTATTGACGGACAGTATTTATACGCGGATAAACCGGCGCCGAAAGTAGGGCAGGATAATAAAACAATTGAGAAGGATTATTTAAGAAGTTAATATGTTGCCGTTAGCAGGTTTTACAGTAGTAGATTTTAGTCAATTCCTATCGGGACCATTGGCAAGCCTTCGCTTGGCAGATCTTGGTGCCCGGGTTATCAAGATAGAGAAGCCCGGAACAGGTGATATATGCCGGCAGTTATATACATCGGAAACCGTTTTAAATGGTACATCCACGGTTTTTCATGCGATTAACCGCAATAAGGAAAGCATTGTACTCGACATGAAGAACGAAACCGATTGCCGTGTAATCCGCGATTTGCTGGCGAAAGCCGATGTGGTCATGCATAATTTCCGTCCGGGTGTGATGGAGCGTTTGGGATTTGATTATACACGTGTGCGGGAAATCAACCCTACGGTGATTTACGGAGAGATTTCGGGTTATGGTAAAGAGGGCGTTTGGGCGGGCAGACCCGGACAGGATCTGTTGTTGCAATCCCTCACGGGTATGACCTGGCTGAGTGGCGATGCGAAGAACGGACCTGTTCCTATGGGACTATCCATTGTGGATATGTTTGCCGGAGCGAACCTATGTAGCGGTATACTAGCTTGTTTATATCGCCGTGCTATACAGAAAATGGGTGCACACGTCCATGTCAGTATGCTTGACTCCGCCGTCGATATACAGTTTGAAACGGTTACGACCTATTTTCGGGATGGTCAATTATTGCCGCAACGGAGTGAAGTGAGTAATGCCCATGCTTATTTGGCGGCACCGTATGGCGTGTATCGCACGAAAGACGGCTTTTTAGCTTTGGCGATGGGTTCAATTCCATTCTTAGGGAAACTGTTGGACTGTCCGGCATTGGAAGATTATGCGGACGGTGAACAGGCGTTTAAAGAACGGGACGCCATCAAAACGATTTTGATACAGCACTTGGCAAACCAACCGACGTCCCATTGGCTTGGCATTTTGGAAGCCGCTGATATATGGTGTGCGGATGTGCTGGACTGGAACCGATTGACGGCACATGACGGTTTTAAAGTATTGGATATGGTACAGAAAGTAACTATGGGAGATGGATTCACGTATGAAACAACCCGTTGTCCGATCCGCATAGACGGCGAATTACTAATATCCAAAAAAGGCTCACCGAAATTAGGAGAGCATACGGACAAAATATGGGAGGAGTTATATGGATAAATTACGTTTTGCCGTCCGGAAATTTGATCCTTTTGAAAGCGCGTTGGAAAAGTGTTGGGCAGCCTATAAATCCCTGCATCCTTCGGATGTAGAGATGGAATTTGTACCGTTGGATCTGGAGCAGTTAACAGATGCGTTCTTCGAAAAAGATGGGCTTTATAACGGCGACTGGGATATCGTACATATCAATACGGATTGGATAACCCGTGCTTACGAAACACAGGGTTTGCTTGCATTAAACGACTTCCTGCAAGCACACCCGCCGGAAGATTACGGTAACGCCTGGTCGGATAGCTTAACCAGCTTGCAAAATTTTGACGGGCGTATATATGGACTTCCTTTTCATGATGGGCCTGAATGCTTGGTCGTACGGAAAGATTTATTTGAAAAGGAGGATGAGCAAGTCCGTTTTCGCGCGCGCTATGGAAAAGCTCTGGAACTTCCGAAAACCTGGGACGATTTTTTGGCTGTTGCCGAATTCTTTACCCGACCGGAGGAAAATTTATACGGTACTATATTTGCCGGATATCCCGATGGGCATAATGCCGTATTTGATTTTTGTATACAGCTATGGTCCCGGGGTGGTGAACTTTCCTATGGCGATAAAGCTGTTAACTTAGATCAGCCTATAGCCGTGGAAGCGTTGGATTTCTACAGATCTTTATTTCGAAATCCATCCGGCCTGCACCCAAAATCGGTTGCTTACGAATCCGTGCAGGCAGGTCAGGCTTTTGCCCGTGGAGAAGTGGCGATGATGGTCAACTGGTTTGGTTTTGCTTCATGGGCACAGATTGATAGCGCATCGGCTGTCAAAGGAAAAGTAGATGTTACACCCATTCCGGCGGTTATAAAGGGCATGTCGCCCTCGCTGAACGTCTACTGGCTATATGCTATTGCGCAGGGCAGCCGTCATAAAGCATTAGCGTACGATTTTATTCGATTTGCCGTGAGCAAGACGAACGATAAGTTGTTGACCTTAGCAGGTGGAGTGGGATGCCGTTACTCGACATGGCACGATGCCGAAATCAATCAATCTATTCCTTTTTATAACAAACTTGCTCAACTGCATCAAACGGCACGTACATTGCCGAGATTGGCCAACTGGACGGAGATTGCACATATCATAGATGATACGGTCACGGCCGCGGTTCAAAGTGAAAAAAGCAGTGCGATCTTGCTAACAGAAGCCCAGGAAAAAATAAACACATGGATATGATATCTATTGATTATAAAACGATTTTGCCACAAACGTCTTTGCCCATCATCATTATTGGGGCAGGAGGGATTGTGAAAGATGCCCACTTACCGGCATACCGTAAAGCAGGATTCAACATACATGGGATTGTGAACCGTACAAAAGCTAAAGCCGAGGCATTGGCTCAGGAGTTCGCTATTCCATACGTTTACGATTCCGTTGCTGATGCGGTAGCACAAGCGCCCGAAAATGCGGTATATGATATTACGATCATGCCCAACAAATTCATCGAGACGTTGGAAGCGCTGCCCGATGGTGCCGCCGTGTTGATTCAAAAACCAATGGGTGATTACTATCCCGAAAGTGAGGCCATTTTGGAAGTTTGCCAACGGAAAGGTTTAGTGGCAGCGATCAATTGCCAGCTCCGGCAAGCACCTTTTGTGAACGCGGCTCGTTGGCTAATCGAACAGGGTCATATTGGTGATCTCTATGATATGGAAGTACGTGTAAACGTACATACACCTTGGCAGCTGTTTCCCCATGTGATGGTACATCCCCGCTTGGAGATTCTTTATCATAGTGTGCATTATATTGATTTAATCCGCTCGTTTTTAGGGAACCCACAATCGGTATATGCCAAAACATTGAAACATCCAGCAAAAGATTTATCATCGAGTAGAACGACGCTCTTATTTGATTATGGCGATACGTTGCACGCGGTCGTTAATACCAACCATGACCACGATTTTGGTCCGGGGCACCAGGAAAGCTATATCAAATGGGAAGGCACCAAAGGTGCGATAAAAGCGACGATGGGGCTACTAATGGACTATCCGCATGGTGTTCCCGACGTATTTGAATACTGTATTAAACCGGAAGATGGCAGTACGCCCGAATGGGTGAAATTCCCCATTGAAGGCACCTGGTTTCCCGATGCGTTTATCGGGAGCATGGGTAGCCTGATGCGCTATAAATTAGGAGAAATAGCGGTGCTGCCAGCTGCCGTAGAAGACGTTATCGATACGATGGCGGTTGTGGAAGCAGCCTATAAGAGCAACGAAGCCGGAGGGCAAGCCATCGATTACAGAGAACAAGGATAAAAAAACATAGACCTTTAGATAATTACAAAAAACAAACATCATGCATTTTGAATCTATTTTTTTTGAAGATTATATATTAGAAGATAAACGGACGACATTAGGTCGCACCATTACAGAGACTGATTTTGTTGTACATGCCGGGCATACGGGAGATTTTTTTCCGCATCATATGGATGCCGAATGGTGTAAAACACAACCTTTTGGACAACGGATTGCACACGGCACCATGATATTTGCAATAGGCATAGGACTCACGGCTTCCGTAATCAATCCGGAGGCATTTTCGAAGGGATATGACCGTTTACGCTTTGTGAAACCTGTTTTTATTGGTGATACGATACACGCAGAGGTAACGATTTCTGGGAAATCAGAAGCGAAAAACCCAGCATTTGGGACGGTCGTGGAACATGTAGAAATGATAAACCAACGTGGAGAAGTTGTTTTAGTAGCAGACCATATTTTGCTTGCGAAGCGAAAAGAGACTACAACCTAACTTATTACATCTCATGGAACTCGGCACAAAAGAAAATATGACATTAACCAATGGAGAGTCTAAAAGTTATCTATTTCCTTTTATTCTAATTGTCAGTTTGTTTTTTTTATGGGGGATGGCGCACAATTTAAATGGCGTTTTGATTCCGCATTTGAAAAAAGCCTGTCAGTTGGACAATAGTCAATCGGCTTTAGTAGACACTTCTATTTTTCTCGCTTATTTTATCATGGCACTCCCCGCAGGTTATCTCCTCCGCAGATGGGGTTATAAGTTATCCATTATTATGGGATTGATCGCTTTTGCGATAGGGGCGTTCCTGTTCATCCCTGCGGCAGATTACCGCATGTATGAATTGTTTTTACTGGCTTTGTTTATTATTGGATGCGGTTTGGCGGTATTGGAAACAGCAGCGAATCCGTATGCCGCTATTTTGGGTAAGCCGGAAGCGGCTACACATCGTCTTAATCTCGCGGCGTCATTCAACGGTTTGGCGGCGATGGTAGCACCGATTATAGGAACAATGTTTATTTTATCCGGTAAAAGTTATTCCGAAGCGGAGCTGAATGCCATGGCAGAGGTCGAACGGACGGCGTATCTGATGGAAGAAGCATCATCCGTTAAAACACCCTATTTAGTGCTGGGTTTGATCTTGCTGCTCGTGGCCGTCGTATTTATGTTTGTGAAGCTGCCGGAGATAAAAGAAAGTGGCCATGTGGAGGAAACGGCAAAAAAACGTAGTTTTTTTGCCGTGCTGCGTCATAAACATCTGGCCTTCGCTGTTATCGCACAGTTTTTCTATGTCGGTGCGCAAGTTTGCGTGACGAGTTTTTTTATCCGTATGGCACAGCAGGGAGCCGGTGTAGATGAAAAAACAGCGGGCTACTATTTGGGCATATATGGATTGCTTTTTATGGCGGGAAGATTTGTAGGAACATTCCTGTTACGTTATACAACAGCAAATCGTTTACTGGCATTATATGCCTTGGTTTGCGCATTATTGGCCGCCATAGCCGTACTGGGTTCCGGTATGGTGGTATTGTATGCATTAGGCGGCTTGGGCTTTTTTATGTCGATTATGTTTCCGACCATTTTTTCGTTAGGCATTAGTGGCTTGGGCGAAGAGACAAAGCAAGCTTCTTCCTGGTTGATCATGGCTATCGTTGGGGGAGCGATCTTCCCTTATATGACGGGCGGTATTATAGACATCGCGCATGACAATACGCAGATGGGGTATATCGTGCCCTTTGTATGCTATGTGGTTATTCTTTGGTTTGCACAAAAAGGATATAAACCCGCCTATCTGTAAGAGGTGTGGCAACATAATATAATAGCTGGAGAAAATATTATAAGGTCTCGGCTTACTTTTACGGTATGTTTGTAATTGGTGCTAAATGTGCCAAAAGATAATGGTATTGTATCTAGTCAACGTTGTGACAAGGCGTAATACCTTATACGATATTAGCATGAATACGTTTCAACCATTATAAAGAATAGGATGAAGAAATTAATTTTAGTTGTAGGCTGTTTAGTTGCAGCAGCCACCTCATTTGCGCAACACACGAGTACCTGGATTTGGTATCCGGGGGATTTTGAGGTGTGGCTCAGTAACGATATGCAAAACCGCAGAACGGAGCGAGGTACGTTCTTTCCTCCTTTTTGGAAGATGGACAGCCACTACGTACTTGTCGAATTCAACAAGCAATTCGATTTGCCGGAAGCGGATGAAATCACGATTCACGCCGAAGGAAAATATAATGTTAAAGTGAATGGCAAGATGTTGCCTGGTATGCCTTCCAACGTAAAACTGGAAAAGGGAAAACAGCAGATCAATATCAAAGTATATAACCAAGCGCATGTACCGGCACTATTTGTGACCGGTAAATACGTGCATACCGATAAAGATTGGTTGGTGACGTATGAGGATAAAGAGTGGATCGACGAGACCGGAAAGGCTTCGGATGCATCCGGTACGACCTATGTCAAAGCAGGTTATTGGAATATGGATGATCCAAACGAAAAACCTTCCCAATTTAAGCTGCCTACGCGACCGGAACAAGCGGTGGGTAAAGTTGCGCATGACAAAGGTTTTCTGATCGATTTTGGGAAGAATACATTTGGTTTTTTAACACTGCACGAATTACAGGGGCAAGGAAAGCTGTCGATTTATTATGGCGAATCGAAAGAAGAAGCGTTGGCAACAACGACTTGTGAAACACTGGATATATTGGAAATTGCACAATCTACCGCAAGAGACAGTACCCTGGAGCTTTCCAAAGCATTTCAATATGTCTATATAGAACCCCAGGGAAACGTACAGTTTGACGAAGTTTCGATGCAATATGAATATTTGCCTGTCGAAGATAGGGGCATGTTTCGCAGTTCCGATGAAGAGCTGAATAAGATATGGGATGTTGCAAAATATACGATGGAACTGACGTCCCGCGAGTTTTATATTGATGGTATCAAACGTGACCGTTGGATATGGAGTGGCGATGCTTATCAGTCGTATGCCATGAACTATTATCTGGGTTTTGATTCCGAGACCGTGAAACGCACCATTTTAGCACTACGTGGTAAAGAACCCACCATCACGCATATCAACACCATTATGGACTATACGTTCTATTGGTTTTTGAGCATATACGACTATTACCGCTATACGGGTGACAAGGAGTTTATCGCATCCGTATATCCGAGAATGCAGACACTGATGGAATTTTGCTTGGGCAGAAGAAATAAGGATGGTTTGATGGAAGGTTTGTCCGGAGACTGGGTATTTATCGACTGGGCCGAAGGGCTGAGTAAAAAAGGAAAGGTCAGTTTTGAGCAACTGCTGCTATGCCGTAGTCTGGAGACGATGGCGTTATGCGCGGATTTGTTGCAGATACCGGAAGACAAAAGTTTTTACGGGAAAGAAGCCGATGCGTTGAAGCAGAAATTCTTCGATTTTTACTGGAATGACCAAAAAACGGCGTTTGTCCATAGCCGCATTGATGGAAAGCAAACGGATGAAGTGACGCGCTACACCAACATGTTTGCCATTTTTTTTGATTACCTGTCCGCCGAACAACAGCAAGGTGTTAAAAAGAACGTGTTGTTGAACGATAACATCAAAAAGATCATGACCCCCTATATGCGTTACTACGAACTGGAAGCGCTTTGTGCATTGGGCGAGAAAGATTACGTGATGGACGAGATTAAAAGCTACTGGGGCGGTATGCTGAAACTGGGAGCTACCACCTTTTGGGAAGAATATAACCCCGAAAAGCAAGGAGCAGAACACTATACGATGTATGGCCGGGAGTTTGGCAAGAGTCTTTGTCACTCTTGGGGTGCAAGTCCGATCTACCTGTTGGGTAAATATTATTTAGGCGTAGAGCCGACGTCCGCGGGATACGAAACGTATACGATCGCACCTTACCTGGCTTCGCAGGAATGGATGGAAGGAAAAGTACCGACACCGGCAGGCGAAATTGAACTTCATGTTTCCAAAACCAAAATCAAAGTGAAATCACCGATTGGAAAGGGAACATTGAAAATTAACAGCACATCGTTGCCACGGACAAACCACGGGAAAGTAAAGAAGGTATCTGAAAATACGTATACACTGGAATTGGAAAAAGGGATTGATTATGAAGTGGAATATGTGGGATAAGAAATATACGGGCGTGAAAAAATCAACGGTTATCTTTGGTCTATTGTTCGGGTTATCGTCTTTATCAGCGCAAGGGCAAACCGTAGATGGCAAACCTGCCGTGATTCCGCCGGTTCCGGACGGGAAAATAGCGTCTGCTTGGGAAGATCCTACGATAACGGCCATTAACAGGGAGCCAGCACGTGCTACAGCATATTCTTATGCTTCAATAGCGGAAGCGCTTGAAAACAACCGTGAAACAAATAAACGTTTGTTGTTCTTGAATGGTGAATGGAATTTTAAATTTGCTATCAAGCCAGCTGACGCACCGAAGGATTTTCATTTGACGGAAGTAAGCGGCTGGGATAAGATTTCGGTACCGTCCAACTGGGAGATGAAGGGATACGATATCCCCATCTACCGTTCTGCCGTATATCCGTTTCTGCCCATCGACCCGCCACGTATACCAACGGATTATAATGCTGTCGGTTCCTACCAACGGACGTTTGATTTGCCGGCAGATTGGGATGGCATGAATGTCACGTTACATTTTGGTGCGGTTTCCTCTGCTTATCACCTTTGGATCAACGATCGATATGTGGGTTATGCAGAAGATTCACATCTACCATCGGAATTTAACGCTACGCCCTATTTAAAAGCTGGGAAAAATCGTATCTCGGTACAGGTCATTCGTTGGAGTGACGCTTCCTACCTGGAAGATCAAGACCATTGGCGCATGAGCGGCATACATCGTGATGTGTACTTAATGGCGGAACCCAAAGTCCGGATTGCCGACTTTCACTGGCAAGCTACCTTAGATTCCGCGTATCGCGATGCCAAATTCTCGTTAAGGCCAAAGATTGATAATTTTTCCGGTGATAGCATTAACGGCTTTACGGTGAAAGCCCAGTTATATGATGAGGCCAATAACCCGCTCTTGCCTCAAGAGCTACAACGAGATGCGGGAGAAATTTTTGACGAGATCTATCCCCGGCTGGACAATGTGAAGTTTGGCTTGTTGGAAACAAACATTAGCAATCCCAAGAAATGGTCAGCAGAAGACCCTAACGTATACCGATTGGTTATTACCTTGTATGATAAGCGAGGTCAATTGTTGGAAGCGAAGAGCTGTAACGTGGGTTTCCGAAGTATTGAAATTTCAAAAGAAACCGGTGCCTTTTTGGTTAATGGTAAACTGACGAAGCTCTATGGTGTCAACAGGCATGATCATCATCCCGAACGCGGGAAAGCGTTAACACGGGAAGATATGGAGGCCGATATCCGGCAGATTAAGCAGTTTAATTTCAATGCCATACGCACATCGCATTATCCGAACGACCCGTATGTTTATGAACTTTGTGATCGTTATGGCATCATGGTGATGGATGAGGCGAACCTCGAAACACATGGTTTAGGCGGCAAGTTGATGAACGACCCGGCTTGGTTGGTAGCGCATATGGAGCGCATTACACGGCTGGTCGAGCGAGATAAGAACCATCCCTCGGTTGTTATTTGGTCGCTGGGTAACGAATCGGGTCGTGGCCCTACTACCGCGGCAATGGCGGCATGGGTGCATGATTTTGATATCACGCGTCCGTTACACTATGAACCCGCAATGGGAAGCCATCAATTGCCGGGCTATATCGATCCTTCCGATCCACGGTATCCGAAGTCAAATGCACATGCTTATCGGTTACAGAATATACAGGATCAATATTATGTCGATATCGTGTCGCGGTTTTATCCCGGTATTTTCACACCAGAATTGCTGTTGGAACAGGATAACGGCGATAACCGCCCGATTCTTTTTGTGGAATATTCCCACTCGATGGGTAATTCTACTGGAAATATGAAAGATTTCTGGGATATTTTTCGCTCCCATCCCCGTTTAATCGGTGGTTTTATCTGGGATTATAAAGATCAGGCATTGGTACGTCAGGATTCCGTATACGGCAAGGTCTTGGCATACGGAGGAGACTTTGGCGAGAAAATTCATAACGGCGCGTTCAGCTTAAATGGTATTGTGGATGCCTGGAACCGTCCGAAAGCGGCCATGTATGATAATAAAAGGATTTATCAGCCGGCGGAGATTGTCCTACTGAATTCGAAAGCAGCAAGGGTTAAAATAAAGAACCGGGCAGTGGAACACAATCTGAATCGCTACCAGCCTGCCATGCTGATCCGGGAGAATGGGGAAGTGGTGAAAGAAGTGAAATTGCCGGATATGGATTTGGCTGCGGGCGACTCTATAGACATGGATTTGCTTTCGTATATCCCGGTAAAACCGAAGAAAGAAAAGGAATATCAACTCGACATACAGTTTCGTTTAAAGGCGGACGAACTTTGGGCGTCTGAAGGTTTTGTAGTTTCTTCCTCACAGATACGATGGCAGGAATTGGGAAGCGTAATGAAACCGTTGAAATCTACTGGAAAGCCCTTGAAAGTAGCAGAAAATAATACCGAATACCGCGTTACCGGAGCAACATTTGAAGCCATTTTTGTCAAATCTTCCGGTGGGTTACAGCGATTGGTGTACAACGGACAAGAAATCATCAACGGAGCCGTATTGCCGAATTTCGTGCGACCGGCAACAGAGAACGACCGTCGGGGGTGGAAACCGGATCGAAAACTGAAGTACTGGTACAACGAGGCTAAATTGACGGGAATGAGCATGCGGGAAGAGACGGATGCTGTACATATACAGTCGCATTATGCATTGCCGGGCGACTCGGCTAAAGTGACCGTCAATTATGTCGTCAGGCAACACGGTATTGTATCTGTCAACTATCAGCTGGAGGTAAAAGACGGTTTGCCAAATATGCCTAAAGTAGGCTTACAGCTAGGTATCAATCCCACGTTTGAACAGATTCAATATTATGGATTGGGCTTTATGGAAAATTATCCCGATCGGGCTTATGGATTTGACCTGGGCGTATATGCGACGGATATCAATGAATTTATGGAACCGTATTTAGTTCCACAGGAAAACGGTAATCGGATGGATGTACGGTGGTTTCAACTGCATCATAAGAAACAAGGAGGTCTTTTGGTGATGGGCGATCAACCGTTGTATATGAGTGCATGGCCCTATTCGCAAAAAGCAATAGAAGAAAATAAGCATTGGTTTAAGCTCAAGAAGGAAGGTAAAATAACGTTGAACGTGGATTTGAAGCAGATGGGTGTAGGTGGGAACGACAGCTGGACAGACGTTTCGGCACCATTGGAAAAATACCAGGTGCCGGCAAAAAATTATAGCTATTCATTTCATCTGATCCCGATGGATGCAAAAGCCGATGTGAAACAATATATACAGTAGAGACAACATGAGGTTAAGGTTTTATATCAGTATAGGCATATTATGTAGTTGGTTTATAGGGCATGCTCAAATAAAAGGCATTCCGGCCAATATTGTTCCGCTTGCCGCAGATTCCTATGAAAAAGCGAAACCTTGGGTAGTATGGTACTTTATGCATGCCAGTTATTCAAAAGAAGGGATTACCGCCGATTTGCAAGCGATGGCGGAAAATAATATCGCCGGAGCCTATTTTACGCCTATCAAAGCAAAGACAGATCCACCGTTGTTTGAGCCTGCAGCGGAAACATTAACACCGGAATGGTGGGAAATGTTTCGGCATCTGGTAGCGGAGGCTAAGAAATATGGTATACAGATCGCCATGTTCCCGAATGATGGATTTGCTACTGCTGGAGGCCCTTGGATCACACCGGAAAAATCGATGCAAAAAGTGGTTTATGCGGATACGACAATAACCGTTAATCGCCGAGGTAAGGTCAACATTCGGCTGCCACAGCCGGAAAAGCTACACGACTATTATGAGGATATCCAGCTTTTTGCTATCCCGGTCGCCAAAAAATATAGGCGTAGTGATGCGGAATCCCCTAAGGTTACCAGCAGCTACGATGAAGATCTACAGCATTTGGCAAAAAAGGATAATAATAAGCGTTTTGCGACATCCCAACCCGGATGGATCCAATATGCATTTGAGCAACCCTTCCCTTGCAATGCATTGAAAGTGGACCGCAGGGCAAATAATTACGGCGCGAACAGATTAAAGATATTGGTGAGTAATGACGGTGTCAACTTTGACGAATTGACGCAGCTAAAATCCCCACGAACGGGTTGGCTGGATTGGGACAACGGTGTTACGCATACCATTCCGTATACCGAAGCAAAATATTTTCGGTTTGTGTTCGACCCGGCCAATTTTGAACCCGGAGCGGAAGACCTGGATGCCGCGAAATGGAAACCTTCTATTAATCTTTTAGGCATTACTTTATTTGAAGAGCCCCGTGTTCATCAATATGAAGGTAAAACAGGGGAAATCTGGCGGGTTTCGCTGCCTACCGACGAAGAAGATGTAAACTCCGCGTATGTTATCGATAGCAAAAAAGCGATTACACTACATCCAACGGCTGTCCGCGGAGGGAAGCTCACGACCGAGTTGCCGAAAGGCAACTGGAAAATCCTGCGGATTGGGCATACCACGACAGGGCATCAAAACGAAACGGCGGGTGCTGGAAAAGGATTGGAGTGTGACAAGCTGAATGCCGAAACGGTTGCTTTCCAATTCGAGCAATGGTTTGGAAAAGCTTATGAAATGGTGGGACGGGAATTGGCAAAAGATGTGCTTACGGTCTATCATATAGATTCCTGGGAATCGGGTAGCCAAAACTGGACACAACAGATGCCTTCGGAATTTAAGGCACGGAGAGGATATGAAATAGCACCCTATCTACCGGTTTTAGCGGGGTATATCGTCAACAGTGTAGAGGAATCAGAAGCTTTCCTGCATGATTTTCGGGAGACGATCGCGGAATTATTGCAGGAAAAAGGTTTTCAGACGCTCCGTAACAAATCGGATGAGTATGGTGTAGAATTTACCGCAGAAATGACGGCTCCCGTGATGATGAGCGACGGCTTTGCACACTTCGGTTTTACCGACAGGCCGATGGGTGAATTTTGGTTTAGAAGCCCCTCGCATGATAAGCCCAACGATATCTTAGATGCTATTTCGGGTGGACACATCTATGGAAAGAATAACATCATGGCGGAAGCATTTACACAAATCCGTATGGAATGGGACGAACATCCACGCCTTTTGAAATCTCTCCAGGATAGAAATTTTGCATTAGGGATCAATAGCCTGGTGTATCATGTTTATGTTCATAATCCGTGGATGGATCGTAAACCCGGGATGACATTGGATGGTATAGGGCTTTATTTTCAGCGCGACCAAACCTGGTGGAAACCGGGAAAAGCGTGGGTTGATTACGCCATACGTGCACAACAGTTGCTACAAACCGGAAAACCGGTACGTGATATCGCAGTATTTATCGGTGAGGAAATGCCGAGGCGGTCGATATTGCCAGATCGTTTAACAAAAACATTGCCGGGTATTATAGGACAGTCCCGTGTCGAACGGACAGACTCATTGATGCGTAATGAAGGCTGGCCACCACAGAAAATAGCCGGTGTAACGACCAGTGCGAATATGTATAATCCGGCGGATTGGGTGGATCCGTTGCGGGGATACGCGTATGATTCCTTTAACCCGGATGCATTGCTCCATCATGCAAAAGTGGAAAACGGCGCTGTCGTATTTGCTGACCATATTGCATACCGCTTGTTGGTTGTTCCTGGACAGCATCTGATGAATCCGACGCCCACGCATTTTTCATTGGCAGCATTGAAAAAGTTGGCTGATTTAGTAGAACAGGGAGCAACCGTTTTGTTTAACGAGAAACCGACGCGCTTATATGGTATCGGCTCTGAGCAGGACTCCCTGGCTTTCCAAGCACTAGTCGATCATCTTTTTGGCCATATGCAAACGGTCGATGGATTACAACATAAATCGCTAGGGAAAGGTAGGGTATATATAGGAACATATCATGCGGAGAGTTTTGCCGCTTTGGGAATCGAAGAAGATGTGCTAATCAATAACAAAAACAACCACGCGATTTCTTGGAATCACCGAAGTTTCGATGGTGGAAGCAGTTATTTTGTCGCCAATCAAGACAGTGTACCGCAGGACGCGCACTTCTCGTTCCGTACAACGGCACCGTATACTTATTTATATGATGTATTGCAAGATAAACTATTGCCTGTTGCATCGGTTCAAAAAAATAACCGTACGGAATTGACCCTATCGTTTGCACCTTCTCAATCGTTTTTTGTGCTGTTCAGCGAAAACCAGATCGATATACCAGATTGGAAAGAGACAAAGACAGAGACATTGAAAGGTAATTGGACGCTACAGTTGACGGACGTGAAACATGAGCCAATGATCGAGCAGAAGCCCGACTTTTGGACGGTTTCGGACGTGGATGAAGTAAAGTATCATTCCGGCGTAGGAACATACGCGCTCACTTTTGATCAACCTCAACGGGTCGGCGAGCAGCGCGTTAAGTTAAAACTAGAACGTGTAGAGAGCCTTGCGGAAATTGTGCTGAACGGAAAAGAAGTGGGGGTAATATGGACAGATCCGTTGGAGATTGATGTAACGGATTATCTAAAACAGGGGAAAAACCAGCTGGAAATAAAGGTCTACAACACTTGGGGTAACCGGTTCTGGTATGAGACACATAAAGAACCGAAGGAGAAAATAATCAAAACCATAGCAACACCGAAATTCTTGAAAGGTCTCCAGGAATCTGGGTTACAAGGTGATGTCAAATTGATATGGTATCAAAAAAATTAAAGAGATGAGAAGAACTAAGAACAGTCTACTTTTACTCGCTGTATCTGCTCTGCTAACGGGGCAGGTAAAGGCGCAGGAGAAGGCGATTACGAATACGGGGGAGAGTCCTTTTGCGGTACAAAAGGCCATTAATATGGGCGATGTATCCTGGACAAAAGGTTTTTGGGCAGAACGTACAACGACTTGTTATGAGCGTATGGTGCCCCATCTCTGGGATGTATATACAAGTGCGGATATCAGCCATGCTTACCGCAATTTCGAGATTGCTGCCGGTCTAAAAGAAGGGGAACATAAAGGCCCATCCTTCCACGATGGTGATTTTTACAAGACGTTGGAAGCGGTGTGTGCGTTGTATGCGCAAACGAAAGACAAGAAACTTTTGCAAATGATCGAAGAAGTGATACCGGTAATTGCGAAATCACAACGCGCCGATGGTTACATCTATACGAAAGCAACAATCGATCAACGTAATTCGGGTGAGGATATCGAGTTTCAGGATCGTTTAAGTTTTGAAGCGTATAACATTGGACACTTAATGACCGCAGGCTGTATCCATTACCGGGTTACCGGAAAAAAGGATTTGTTGGATATTGCGATTAAAGCGGCGGATTATCTGCATGGGTTTTATGAAAAATCGAACCCTACGCTAGCGAGGAATGCCATTTGCCCGTCCCATTATATGGGAACGATCGAACTTTACCGGACGACCAAGGATCCGAAATACCTGGAGTTGGCTAAACACTTGATCGATATTAAAGGAGAGATCGAAGACGGTACGGACGACAACCAAGACCGGGTTCCGTTCCGTCAGCAGAACAAAGCCATGGGGCATGCGGTGAGAGCGAGTTACCTCTATGCCGGCGTAACGGATTTGTGTACAGAGATACAAGATACGACGTTGAGCAACCGGCTTCTTTCAATATGGGATGATGTGGTAAAACACAAAATGTATATCACAGGAGGTTTGGGTTCGCTCTATGATGGTACGTCACCAGACGGAACATCTTATAATCCGGTAGATGTACAAAAGATACACCAGGCTTTCGGACGCGATTATCAATTGCCGAATCTAACGGCACATAACGAAACGTGTGCGAATATCGGCAATATGCTTTGGAACTGGCGTATGGCGACATTGACAGGTGATGCGAAATATATTGACGTGCTTGAATTGGCACTTTATAACAGTGTATTATCTGGCATTAGCTTGGATGGAGACAAATTTTTATATACCAATCCGCTAAGCTATTCGTCTAATTTGCCCTTCCAACAACGTTGGTCCAAAAAGCGTGTTCCATACATTTCACTGTCTAATTGTTGTCCACCCAATGTGGTTCGTACCATTGCAGAGGTTAGTAGTTACGCCTACAGTGTTTCCGAGGATGCCGTATGGGTAAACCTGTTTGGCGGAAATGTACTGGATACAGAATATAAAGGGCAAAAGATTAAGATTACACAAGAGTCAAATTATCCCTGGGAAGGCGATGCTTCTTTTGTGATGGAGGAATTGCCGGCAAACTATGCATTGAAGCTCCGCATACCGGGATGGGCAGAAGGAGCAGAAATCACCAAAAACAATGAGAAGATAGCGTTTCAGACCGAAAACGGTTATGCCGTGTTGTCGGATGGATTAAAGAAAGGCGACCGTATCACATTACGCTTACCGATGAAGGTGACGTTTATGGAGGCTAATCCGTTGGTAGAAGAAACACGGAACCAGGTGGCGGTGATGCGCGGTCCGGTGGTCTATTGTCTGGAAAAAGCAGATGTCCCGGAAAATGTAGATATCTTTGATTTGAAAGTAAATGCATTGGATAGCTTTGAACCGATGCAAGAATCTGTACTCGGTCAATCGATCGTTTTCCTACAAGGGAACGCCTATACCGATAACACGGAGAAATGGGGTTCGCTATATCGAAAAGTCTCCGCAGACGAACAACAAGCCGTTTCGGTGCGTCTTGTTCCTTATTTTGCTTGGGGAAACCGGACGTTTGGCGATATGGCGGTTTGGTTACCGCGTAAGAAATAGTGGAGACGCATTGCATGCGTCTAATGATGTAGAATAAATAACAGAAAATGAGAGTATTAATCATCCTTTTCCTATTGTCCGTTTCCCTCGGGTTACATGCCGAGGTGCGTCTTTCAGCTATCTTTACCGATGGTATGGTCTTGCAGCAGCAAAAAAGCGTTCCGATTTGGGGTTGGGCAGGGAAAGGTGCGACCGTATCTGTAAGAACTTCGTGGAATCAAAAAGCATATAAGACCAAAGCAAATGAAAATGGTATTTGGCGTGTATTTATTCAGACGCCGGAAGCAGGAGGGCCGTATAACATGCAGGTTTCTGAAGGCAATACCATAACGTTACAGGATATATTCATAGGAGAGGTATGGTTGTGTTCGGGACAATCCAATATGGAAATGCCTTTGAAGGGCTATCCCGCGCAGCCCATCCTCGGGAGTACGGAGGCTATTCTCAAATCGCAGGACGAACAGTTGCGCCTATACACAGTGCCGCGAAATCCTTTGCTGAAGCCGGCAGACGACAGCAAGCCATCGCAATGGAAGAAAGCCGGTCCAGAAAATGTCGCTGATTTCAGTGCAACAGCGTATTTCTTTGGGCAACGACTACGGAAAATATTGAAAGTACCCGTAGGGCTGATACATAGTAGCTATGGTGGCTCCAATATCGAAGCGTGGATGGACGCTGCTTGGTTGAAAGATATAGAAGGTGTGAACATTCCGCAACAAGAAGAAGAACTGAAAGATAAGAATAGACAACCGACGATGTTGTATAACGGTATGATCAACCCCATAGCAGGATATGGTATAAAAGGCATCATCTGGTATCAGGGCGAATCGAACTACGAAAGCCCCGATCAATATGAGGTATTGTTTCCGAGGATGGTCGCGAAGTATCGGGAATTGTGGGAGGATGATACCTTGCCTTTTTACTATACGCAAATCGCCCCCTTTGACTACGCATCCTTACCACCGTACTATGTTGGCGGAAAATATAATTCGGCTTTTATAAGGGATGCACAACGGAAATCTCTAACTAATATACAGCATTCGGGGATGGCAGTCACCATGGATTTGGGGGAACTTAACTGTATACACCCGGCGAAAAAGAAAGAAGGAGCCGACCGCTTGGCATTATTAGCTTTAGGTGATACTTACGGTATTAATGGATTGAATCACAGAAGCCCGGCTTATGAACGTATAGAGATACAAGGCAGCACTGTTGTGGTTCAATTTAATGATGCGCCGTTGGGACTGACATCGTTTGGAAAAGAAATAAAGACATTTGAAATTGCCGGTGAAGACAAGGTCTTCCGACCGGCAAATGCCATCGTGAAGGGTAAGACTGTTGTAGTTTCTTCACCACATGTTGCCAAACCTGTTGCGGTGCGCTATGCCTTTAAGGATTTTGTAATGGGAGATTTGTTTGGTGTTAACGGACTGCCCGTAAGTTCATTCCGAACCGATGATTGGTGATTATTTCTTTTTTTTCGTAAAAAAGAAACAAAAAATCTCGTCGCTGGGAATCTTTGACAGAAGAATTAGTGCAAGGAGGGGATTTCTGCAATTGTCAAAGTTTCCAAGGCGACATGAGCTGTTAATTAGGGATAGTACAATTCGTGATGTGTAATAAATAGAGCGAACAGATACGAAAAATGAAATAAGGATGAATAGATTAACCTATACTGCTATCGTATTATTGATCGGCTATGTGCAGCTTAGCAATAAGCTCCTTGCACAGGAATTTAATTGGGAGGACTATTATATCACCTGGGATAAACCGAGCAAACACTCTGGGGAGTCCATGCCGTTGGGTGGAGGCGATATCGGTCTGAATGTATGGGTAGAAAACGGAGATATTCTTTTTTATTTAGGCAAATCGGGTGCGTTCGATGAAAACAATACCCTATTGAAGCTCGGTCGGGTACGGCTAAAACTTTTTCCGAACCCATTTGAAGGTAAAGTGTTCAAACAACAACTGCAGGTTGACAAGGGACAGGTAGTTATTTCGGGAGAAGGTAACGGTGTAAAAACGGACGTGTCCTTATGGGTAGACGTAGAGCGTCCAAATGTCTATGTAGACGTGCAAGCAAATAAAAAGATTGCGGTAGAAGCATCTTATGAAAACTGGCGCTATAAGGAGCTTTATCCTAAGAAGCGGGAAAATAACGCAAACTCCTGGAAATGGGCGCCACCACATGAGGTGGTAACAAAGCGTGATAGTATTTACACCAGCGATAATAAAGTTGTCTTTTTTCATCAAAATACCGATACTACCGTGTTTGACATTGTTGTGCGGCAACAAGGTATGGAAGCGGTTAAGGATTCCCTGTACAATCCGTTGTTGGATTTAGTGTCGGGAGGTGTGTTGCAAGGTAAGGATTTTCATTTTACAGAAGAACGCTTCGGCAAATACATGGACACCGATTACAAGGCCTGGGTGCTGAAAAGTAAGAAACCGGCGATTAAACACGATTTGCAGGTGTTGTTGCATGTTGCAGGACCAGTTTCGCCAGAGAAATGGCGGCAGCAAGTACAAGATCTATACAATACACAGGAATCTCGGGCAAAAATCAAGAATAGAAACTTGGACTGGTGGCGCGCTTTCTGGGAAAGAAGCTATATTCGCATACAGCCTACGAAGCCTAATGAGGATAATGAAAGCTGGCAGATCGGACGTAATTACCAACTGTTCCGCTTTATGCTGGCAGCGAATGCCTATGGTGAATATCCGACTAAATTTAATGGCGGGCTTTTCACGTACGACCCATCTTCGATTGACAGCACGATGAACTTTACGCCCGATTTCCGCAATTGGGGAGGAGGAACACATACGGCACAGAATCAGCGTCTGGTGTATTGGCCGATGTTAAAAAATGGCGACTTCGATATGATGCCTGCGCAATTTAAGTTCTATCAACGTATACAGCGCAATGCGGAATGGCGGTCTAAGGTATATTGGGGACATCATGGCGCCAGTTTTACCGAGCAGATAGAAAACTTTGGATTACCCAATCCAGCAGAATATAATTGGAAGCGACCAAAGGATTACGATAAAGGGCTGGAATACAACGCTTGGTTGGAATATCAATGGGATACGGTATTGGAGTTTTGTATGATGATGTTGGAAACGGCAAATTATCACGATGCAGACGTGCGTCCCTATATCCCTTTCATTGAAAGTTGTTTGCGTTTCTTTGACGAGCATTATCAATATCGAGCTAAGCAATTAGGGAGTAAGATGTTAGACCAAAATGGTCATTTGGTGTTTTATCCCGGTTCTTCTGCCGAAACGTATAAAATGGCATACAACGCTTCCACTACCGTGGTGGCGTTACAGGAAGTGACACGCCGGATGTTATCGTTGTCATCAACTGAAGTAAATGATAGCCTGCGCACCTATTTAGAAGAATTTCAGAAAAAAATTCCCCCGTTACCTACTCGGGAATTAGATGGAAAAAAGATGCTGGCGCCTGCAGCATTGTGGTCGCGCATTAACAATACGGAAGCCCCGCAGCTATACGGGGTGTATCCCTGGGGAATATATGGCGTTGGAAAACCGGATATAGACATAGCACTGAATACCTTTCATCATGATCCCGACGTTTTAAAATTCAGAAGCCATGTGGGTTGGAAACAAGATAACATCTTTGCCGCACGCTTAGGGCTGACGGAGGAGGCTAAGAAGTTTACGACGCTTAAATTAAAAAATGCGGATCGGCGATTTCCCACCTTTTGGGGGCCGGGTTTCGATTGGGTACCGGATCATAACTGGGGAGGATCGGGTATGATTGGTCTGCAAGAAATGTTGTTGCAAGCCGTCGACGATAAACTTTATCTTTTTCCGGCATGGCCAGCAGAATGGGATGTGGATTTCAAACTCCACGCGCCTCAACAAACAACGGTAGAAGGTAAATTACGTAAGGGCAAGCTTATCGATTTACAGGTGTTCCCAAAGGAGCGAGCAAAAGATGTTGTCAACATGTTGACGGAGAAATGAGATATCGTGCGTAAATCATCCGTACATGACAGAACATAACAGTTTTCTATAATATTCCCTTTACCTTAGAAAATTGTTACAGATGATCTATACTATTTATAATACATAATTTATGAATGCATTAGCAGGTGTTTTATTTCACTTTATTGGTGGATTTGCGTCGGGGAGTTTCTATGTCCCCTATAAAAAAGTAAAAGGCTGGTCATGGGAATCCATGTGGATTCTGGGCGGACTGTTTTCCTGGATTATCGTACCTCCATTAGCGGCTTGGTTGACCATCCCGAATTTTGGAGATATTATCCGTGAAGCAGGAACCTCAACACTTGGCTATACTTACCTGTTTGGGCTGCTTTGGGGAATTGGTGGCTTAACTTATGGACTCGGTGTCCGCTATCTCGGTGTTTCGTTGGGGAGCAGTGTCATGTTGGGTTTGAGTATGGTATTTGGTTCGTTGATGCCTGCTATTTATTATTTTTTCAATCAATCACCGGGAAAGCATGGTATTGATTATTTCTTTACAACAAATGCGGGGATTTGCGTGATGGTGGGTCTTGTGGTCTGTATCGTTGGGATATATCTCTGTGGTCGAGCTGGTTTCCTAAAAGAAAGAAGCTTAGCTACCCTTTCCGCTGAGGCAAAATCAGATTATAATTTTGGGGTAGGTATTGTCGTAGCTATCGTCTCGGGTGTATTGAGTGCTTGTTTTAACTTTGGTATCGAAGCTGGGAAACCGATGGCAGATGTTGCCAATCAGATTTGGAAGGCAGCAAACCCTAATCAGGGAGAATTTCTTTACCAAAATAACGTGAGCTATGTCGTTATCCTATGGGGAGGTTTTACGACCAATGTTATCTGGTGTCTCTACCTATTGACGAAAAATAAAACATTTTCAGATTATACGAATAAAACCGCCCCACTGCGAAAGAATCTTTTATTGTGCGCATTAGCCGGAACAACCTGGTATCTGCAATTTTTCTTCTATGGTATGGGGGAAAGTCGTCTTGGAAATGGGGCAAGTTCCTGGATATTGCACATGGCATTTATCATCTTGATAGCCAATGCTTGGGGCGTCATCTTAAAAGAATGGAAAGGTGTAAATAAATCAACCTACACCTCTATTATAGCAGGGATCGTGACGATTATCCTCTCCATTTGTATTGTCGGATTAGCAAAAACATTAGAATAATAAAAATAACATCAAAATTTATATAGCCGTGAAAGAATACAAACATGTAAACTATCTATGGGATGAACAAAAAGCAAAATCATTAGAAGGTGATGAAGTTGCTTTATTGTTGTATCGCTCCAACTTATTGGGGTCAGATTTGCGAATTACAAATTATGGCGGTGGAAATACATCGTGTAAAACAATTGATAAAGACCCGTTGACGGGTGAAGAGGTGGAAGTAATGTGGATTAAAGGCTCCGGTGGAGATATTGGTACACTAAAAAAATCCGGATTGGCAGCATTATATGTGGAGCGTTTGCGTAATCTGGAAAACGTGTACCGCGGTATCGAACATGAAGATGAAATGGTGGAGCTGTTCAACCATTGTATCTTTGATCTAAACTCGAAAGCACCATCTATTGATACTCCTTTGCACGGTTTTCTTCCGTTCAAACATATCGATCACTTGCATCCCGATGCAGCGATTGCGATTGCGGCAGCAAAAGATGGAAAAAAGATTACGCAAGAACTTTTCAATGGTACGATTGGCTGGGTAGAATGGCAGAAACCAGGCTTTGATCTAGGCTTGCAATTGCGAGCTTGTCTGGAAGAAAACCCGGGTATTCGCGGTATTATGCTGGGCTCGCACGGGCTGTTTACTTGGGGCGATACGGCTTATGAGAGTTATGTGAATTCGCTGGACGTTATAGAAACCTGTGCGGAATACTTAGCGCAGAACTACGGTAAAAATAGACCTGTATTCGGCGGTCAAAAAATAGAAAGCTTATCGGCAGATGCGCGTAGAGAGCAAGCGGCACAACTAGCGCCTGTTTTAAGAGGGTTCTGTTCCAGCGAGCGCCATATGATCGGACATTTTACCGATGATGAGAAAGTGTTGGAATATATTAACTCCAACGATTTAGAGCGTTTAGCTCCATTAGGTACCAGTTGTCCAGACCACTTCTTGCGGACAAAAATCCAACCGCTCATCCTTAACTTGCATAAAGATGCAGACTTAAGTGACGTGGAAGCAATAAAGGCACAGTTAGAACCGCTGTTTGAAGATTACAGAGCGATGTACACCGAATATTACGAAACCTGTAAACATACTAATAGCCCAGCTATTCGCGATAGAAATCCGGTTATTATTCTGTATCCAGGCGTGGGGATGTTCGCTTTTGCGAAAGATAAGCAAACCGCACGGGTAGCAGCTGAATTCTACATCAACGCGATCAACGTGATGAAGGGCTCGGAGGCTGTCAGTGAATATACGTCCTTGCCTAGACAAGAAGCCTTTAATATCGAGTATTGGTTATTAGAAGAGGCGAAGCTTCAGCGTATGCCAAAACCAAAAGCATTATCGGGTAAAATTGCATTGGTTACCGGGAGCGCAGGCGGCATTGGTAAAGCGATTGCGAAAAAATTCGCGAATGAAGGTGCTGTCGTCCTATTGAACGATTTGAATGCAGAACGACTTGAAGGAGCTAAGCAAGAATTTATTGATCTTTTTGGGAAGGATGCAGTAGCTACAGCTGTGTTGGATGTCACTAATCAAGAACAAATAGAGGCGGCATTAAAAGAAGCCGCTTTAGCTTTTGGTGGCGTGGACATCGTTGTAAATAATGCCGGCTTGTCTATTTCTAAATCCATCGAAGATCATACACAGAAAGACTGGAATTTGCTATACGATGTATTAGTGAAAGGTCAATTTTTAGTGACACAAGGCGCTACAAGAGTATTAAAAGCCCAAAATGTTGGTGGGGATATTGTGAATATCGTTAGTAAGAATGCCTTGGTAAGCGGACCGAACAACGCTGGGTATGGTAGTGCAAAAGCTGCACAGCTTCATCTTAGCCGTTTAAATGCAGCAGAACTGGGAGCAGCGAAGATTCGCGTGAATGTGGTGAATCCGGACGCGGTTATCTCGGATAGCAATATCTGGGCCGGTGGATGGGCGGAAGGTCGTGCCAAAGCTTACGGTATTACGGTTGAGGAATTACCAGCATACTATGCAAAACGTACTTTATTAAACGAAATTATCTTACCCGATGATATTGCCAATGCGTGCTTTGCTTTTGTCGGTGGTAACTTGAATAAATCGACAGGTAACGTGCTCAATGTTGATGGCGGTGTAGCAATGGCATTCGTACGTTAGTTTTTTTACTTAATTTTAAAAGATGAAGCTAGATAATCAAACGATAGAACAACATAATCGGCAATTCGTGGAGAAGCATCAACGTGCTTTCTCCTATACCGGTGAAAACATCGCCAATGCCGAAGAGATATTGGATAAATTGCAACAATTCCAGATTGCTATACCCAGTTGGGCGCTAGGAACAGGCGGAACGCGCTTTGGCCGTTTTTCGGGCAAAGGCGAACCGGGTACGTTGGAGCAAAAGATCGAGGACGTTGGATTGTTACACGCGTTGAACCGTTCCAGTGGTGCTATTTCCCTCCATATTCCCTGGGATATTCCACAAGATGCAGAGCAGATCAAGGCACTTGCGGCTTCTTACGGATTAGGTTTTGACGCCGTCAATTCCAACACCTTTCAGGATCAGCCGGGTCAAGAACACAGTTATAAATTTGGCTCGTTGCATCATGTGGATCCAAAGGTACGTAAGCAAGCTGTCGATCACAATATCGAGGTGATCAAACACGGTATAGCCCTAGGGTCAAAAGCATTGACTGTTTGGTTAGCAGATGGTTCCTCCTTTCCAGGACAGCTTAATTTTCGGGAAGCTTTCCAAAATACGTTGGAAAGTTTGAAAGAGATTTATAAACATTTGCCGGACGACTGGAAAATGTTTGTTGAATACAAGGCTTTTGAACCGCATTTTTATTCGACAACTATCGCGGACTGGGGGCAATCGCTATTACTGGCCAGTAAATTAGGCGACAGAGCTTATACGTTAGTGGATTTAGGACATCACCTGCCCAATGCAAACATTGAGCAAATTGTTTCTTTGTTGTTGATGGAGGGCAAACTAGGCGGTTTCCATTTTAACGATAGTAAATATGCCGATGATGACCTAACGGCGGGCAGCATCAAACCCTACCAGTTATTCTTGATTTTCAATGAACTGGTAGAGGGGATGGATGTCCGTGGCATCGATCACGCTACCGGTTTGGGTTGGATGATCGACGCATCACATAACTTAAAAGATCCATTGGTAGATTTACTTCAATCTGTGGAAGCCATTAAAATTGCGTATGCACAAGCGCTGTTGGTAGATCGCAAGGCATTAAAAGAGGCGCAACAGCAAAATGATATTGTTCGAGCACAAGAAATTCTACAAGATACCTTCCGAACAGATGTGCGTCCATTGGTAGCCGAAGCACGTTTGCGTCAGGGAGCAGCATTGAATCCTGTAGCTTTGTTCAACGAATTGGATATTCGAAAGAAATTGATTGAAGAGCGCGGCAGCAACACCGTAGCAACGGGATTGTAATCAGGTTACAAACAATAACTTACTAATTTTTTTGCTGATCCGTCAATAGGCGGATCAGTTTTAAACAATTTTAAATTTTCAAAATGCGTACGCCAGTTGTCGCTATTTTCGATGTAGGGAAGACGAACAAAAAGTTATTTTTGTTTGACGAGCATTATGACATTGTCTTTGAGCGTTCAGCCAGATTTTTAGAAACAGTGGACGAAGATGGAGATCCATGTGAAAATTTGGAGAGTTTGCGCCTTTCGGTGTTTGATTCCCTTCACGAGGTTTTCCGTTTGGGCGAGTTTGATATCAAAGCCATAAACTTCACTTCCTACGGTGCCAGTTTGGTGTATCTAGATGAAAGTGGACGACCACTGACCCCCTTATATAACTATCTTAAGACCTATCCAAAAGCACTGGAGGAGCGTCTGCATAATACGTATGGAGGTGTAGAAGAGTTTTCTCTTACTACGGCTTCGCCGGCGTTGGGAAGCTTGAACTCGGGATTGCAGCTCTATCGTTTACAACAAGAAAAACCAGATATATACGAAAATCTGAAATATGCCATACATCTTCCGCAATATCTCAGCTTTTTGGTTTCAGGACAGGTGTATTCGGATATGACGAGCATCGGGTGCCATACTGCGCTTTGGGATTTTGCAAAGAATGGGTATCATCAATGGGTCCAGGATACGGGTATAGAAAATAAATTGGCGCCCATTGTAAAAGGAGACGAGGTGTTTTCAGCAGCGTTTCCGGGAAGTACTTACAAAGTAGGGGTGGGATTGCACGATAGCTCCTCGGCCTTGATTCCGTATTTGCTGAATTTCCATGAACCTTTTATTTTGATTTCTACAGGTACGTGGTGTATTTCATTAAACCCGTTTAATGATGAAGGGTTGACGAAAGAGCAATTGGAAAAAGACTGTCTGTTTTATATGACCTATGCCGGTACACCGGTTAAAGCGTCTCGCTTGTTTGCAGGATATGAGCACGAGGTGCAGACAAAACGTATTGCGGAGCATTTTCAAGTAACGACTGGCCGATTTAAGCAAATTGAGATTGATTGGAAGATTATCGACAGATTGAGTGTGGGTAAGGATATCCCGACTAATCTAGATGCTTTCGGACAAATAGATCTGAGTAGCTTTGCCGATTATGTGGAAGCTTATCATGCATTTATGATCTACTTGGTGGCAGCGCAAGTGGCGTCTACCCGTCTTATTCTGGCAAAAAAGAGAATCAAACGGATTTTTGTGGATGGTGGATTTAGTAAGAACAGTATTTTTATGAATTTGCTTGCCAGAACATTTGGAAATATCGAAATATACGCAGCTTCAATGGCACAGGCAACAGCTATCGGTGCTGCATTGGTGATTCACGAACATTGGAACACGCAACCTGTGCCAAGCGATATTATCGAGTTACGGTATTATAGAGCATAACTAAGAATTTTTTTGAATCATACAGTGTTTATAAGGGCGTATAGGCGTAAGGCCTATGCGCTTTTTTATAGGGGTATGTTTCTTGTATGTTGTTTTTTAATGATCGAACTATCTTCGGTCTGGAGTTTAAAATCTTGCACACTCCAATTTTTACTGTAGCGAATTTTTCCCGCTTCTTTTGCTTCTATAGATACGTTCTGCAGTGTGATTCGTTCCACCCAAGAAGAGGGGAGCCCCTCTACGTTGATTGCTCTGTTAGCTCCCTTGATATATACATTACGCATCGTGATATCCCGAAAGATCGGAATACCTCGTTCGGCAGGTTCAACAGACGCTAATAACTTTTTCCAATGCTCAGGAATGTCGTCGTAATTGTATCCTTCCGGTAGTTTGGAGTAGCTGTAACTCGGATTCCAGTTCATGTTCACCTGTAAAGCAACCCCTACGCTATCCATCTTGACATTTTCTAGCACGATATGTTCTACCGTACCGCCGCGGGTTATTGCTGACTTGATATTCAGGCAGTTTTTTGTGCCGGAACCTTGTATATTGGAAGCATAGACATGGCGGATGCTACCAGATGTTTCACTGCCCAAAGTGAGCAACCCTCCCCCTCGGCGGGCAAAACAATTTCGAATAACAATATATTCTGCGGGTCTGTTGACCCTTAAGCCGTCCGCATCCCGCCCAGCTTTGATACAAAAATTATCGTCGTTGCAATCAATATCCGTATTTTGAACTAAAATCCAGGAAGAAGAATCTATATCGATACCATCCGTACTTGGTCCGTGTCCGTCCACGTTATTGTTGATAGTCAAGCCATCAATGGTGACATAAGAGGAATATAAAATCTGTACGGTCCAAAAACCCGCTTGTTGTATTTCCAGATCTGTTAACGTTATGTTCTTCGCATTGGACACGAGAATAGTACGTGGGCGACGAGCATCATAATCTACGATCCAACGCAAGCCTTTTGGTTCGTATTCGTCTGTTCTCATACGCCAATATTGTTCCCAAAATGGTTTTCCTTGCGCATGAATAAGTCCTTTTCCACTAATAGCAGCATTCTCTTGATCCAGTATATTAATTAATGCTGCGGGCCATTCCATCTCAATACCTGCTACGCGTGTATCAATCACTTTATAATCATCAATAATTTGACTTCCTAATAAAGTAACATTACTGTCTATATATAAATGTACATTACTTTTTACGAATATAGAGCCTGTTAAATAAGAACCTGGTTGGAAACGCACAATGCCTCCTCCGTTTTTTGCACAGCTATCAATAGCCGATTGGATGGCTGCAGTATTTAACGTACTTCCATCGTTTTTACCTCCATAATCATTAACGAAGAATTCCTTTGTGGCTGATGGCTTTGATTGGGCGCCCACCTTAGTATGCCAATCGGGTGCTATCTGCTCTTGAGCAATAACCGGTGAAAAGGTAAACAGTAAGACAGATAAGGATAAAATAATAATATACATAGGTGGTTTCATCATCATGATATAACGAGTTGAACCGGCAATTTATAAGATTATTTGTATAAACGCGTTATGTGCTGTCCTGCGGAGAATCAACAGAAGGTCTATGTTGTTTGGCATAAGCACTAGGAGAGCATCCGATTTTTGCTTTAAAGCTCTTTCTAAAATATTCGGGATCATTGAAACCGACCATATACGCAATTTCATTGATTTGAAATTTATGATCCTGCAGCAGTTGTTGTGCACGTTTCAAGCGGATCTCTTTAATCAAATCGTTCATGCTATAGCCTGTCAGTGCTTTCATTTTACGATAAAGCTGTGCTCTACTGAGTCCAATCGCTTGGCAAATATTCTCAATTTTCAAGTCGGAATCCTGAACATGTGTCTCTATATAGATAAGTACTTTTTGAAGGAGTACTTCATCCGGCGATTGAGGATCTATTTTTGTCGGTTCGATAGCAACCTGTTGCTTAAATTTTTCTTGTATGTGAAAACGCGTCAGAAGCTGGTTTCGCACTTTTAGGGCCAAGACAGGTAAGTGAAAAGGCTTGACCATATAATCGTCTGCTCCCGTTTCCAGTCCTTCTACCTCATATTCAACCCAGGTTCGGGCAGTAAGTAGAATAACCGGAATATGCCGGAGCAAGGTGTCGGATTTTACCTGGCGTGTAAACGATATACCATCGATCTTGGGCATCATGACATCACTGATGATCAAGTCAGGTACGTGTGTTTTCGCAAGTTTTAGCCCCTGCTCACCATTTGGAGCTTCCAGAATGTCGTAATCGCTACGAAAGAATTGTGCTAGATAACTCCGCATTTGGTCATTATCTTCGACTAAAAGTAAGGTGCATTTGCGCGGAAGCAACGGGAGTTGATCTACGCCGCCTTTCGAAGGGAAATCCGATACTGTAGAGGCGGAGGCATTAAGTGTAGACGTCTCCCCTCCTGGTATTGTTCCAGTTATACGATTATGCTCGATAGGTAACAATATACGGAATATGGTCAACTTATTTCGTTTCGTATTGGCACGGCTTTCTGCAGTCAGCTTACCACCATGCATTTCGACGAGCGTCTTACTGTAGCTTAGTCCGAGTCCTGTACCGCCGGGAACGGTGGATCGACCTTGGAGGAAAGGTTTAAAAATACGTTCTAAATCCTCTGGAGAAATGCCTTTTCCATTGTCTATAACGTCTATACGTAAATGTTCATCATTTTGCAGGATACGCACTTTGATCATATCGCCGCCGTCTGTAAATTTAAGGGCGTTAGATAAGAGATTGTATAATACCTTCTCTATTTTATCCGCGTCTAGTGTCGCATATATTTCTGGTTGTGATGATGTTACTTTTAGACGCACTTTCTTTTGGCGCGCCTGTTGCGAAAAGGAATCAACAACTTTTTGGACGAGTGCGAGAAGTTCTGTTTTTTCGATATGTAGTTCCTCATTTCCGGTTTCGAAACGACGGATATCTAATAATTGATTTACCGTTTTCAGGAGATGCTGTCCGTTCGTTTCCATGGTTTGGAGCTGTTCCTGTACCTGTAAATCCTGTCCTCCCCAAGTTTTTAATTGTTGTATGGGCGAAAGGATTAGCGTAAGTGGGGTTTTTATCTCATGAGAAATATTGGTAAAAAACTGTACTTTACTTTCGTGAAGTTCCCTTTCTTTTTCGTGCAAGATTGCTTCATAATTGAGTTTTGATTTCAGTTTGGCATATCGGGTGATATAATAATAAAAAGCATATAAGAGGAGTAAAAAAATAAGGGTATATAAAATATAGGCTCCTGTACTGGCCCAAAAGGCGGGAGCTACAGAAATGGATAGTTCCGTCGGAACCGTAGCCCATACGCCGTCGCTATTAGATGCCTTTACTTTGAATATATAGTCACCCGGAGCCAGATTAGAATAGCTGGCCACTCTTTTATTGGCATCGACGTATATCCAATCTTTGTCAAAACCCTTTAACATATAGGCGTATTGATTACCGGCTGGGTTAACAAAATGTAAAGCCGCGAATTCAATGCTGATGCTTTTATCCTCGTAGGTAAGCGCTATAGATGGACTGAGATAAAGTGGTCTTTCCAATACGATCCTACCATTAACCTGTTGGTTTACTTCTACCGGTTGGTTGAGAATGCGAAGTTCGGTAAGAACAACTTTGGGAGGCGTTTTATTGGTGCGTATACTGTCTGGACAGAAATGGTTTATACCCTTGTTGCCTCCAAAATAAAGCCTATTTTCCTGAAGGCTTCGATAAACTGCACCGTCTGCGAATTCATTACTTTGTAGACCGTCTTGTTTCGAAAATGTACGGATGTCCAATGTATTTTTATCGATGCGCGAGATGCCTTGCTTATGACTGGCCCAAATAAAACCATTATTATCTTCCGTGATGCCGGCAATGGTTCCTTTTGGCCAAAGGTCTCCAAGTTGGGAAAGTTGTTGCACACTATCGCTTTGGGGGGTATAGCAATCCAATCCATTGCCTGTTCCAATCCAGATACGATTTTCACTATCCTCAAATATACTGTAGATACGGTTATCACTCAAAGCGGTTGCCGTTTGATTTCCATGGTGCAACGTACGGAGAAGCTTGAGTTGATTGTCATGGCTTTCCCTAAAAATGAAGATACCTGCTCCTTCCGTTCCCGCCCATATTTGCCCCTTACCATCAATAAAGATAGTCCAGACATGTTGTTGGGTAAGAACACTACTAAGATCAAAGGTCTCCATTTTTTGATTACGACGGTTGAACTTGGAAATACCATTCCATGTGGCTAACCAAATATCCCCGTCCGCATCTTCCGCCATACCATACACCCCTGTATTTAATGCAGACGGATCTCCGATTCGTTCGATGAGCCCACGTTGCGGATCGTAACGATCTAACCCATTTTGGCTTCCAATCCAAATATAACCTTCTGCATCACAAAATACTTTCTTGATATAGTTGTTCTGAATGGAATGTACCGTTAGCGGGTCATGTTGAAAATGTTGATATTGCCCGTTTTTTTTAACAAGGGTTACACCTTTACTACGCGTACCAACCCAAAGGTTTCCATCTTTATCCTCTGTTATGGAGCGAACAATGTTTTCGATAAGGGAATTGGTATGGTCTGGATCATGATAAAGATAATGGAACGGGCTAGCATCGAGATAACTGCGATTGATGCCATTGCTATAGGTTCCTAACCAGATAACCTGTTGATCGTCTAAAAAAATATCGCTGACATACGCGTCATTGATAGACCAGGGATTCCCCGCGTCCACTGTGTATGTTTTCTGCTTTCCGGAGGGGAGATGTGTTTCCACCAATGTGGTAGAAAGGTTATCCAGATGCCACCGCGTTTGTTGATAGCTAAAGCTAACTTGGAGGCGATGGTTGCGTCGGCTTATTTTGTCCATCAGCTCCGGCGGGCAATCGCCTACTGGAAGACGTTCAAAGTCGTCTGTTTCATAATGGTAACGGCAAAGGTATTGTTCATCGAACGTAGATATCCATAAGTCACCCTTGCTGTCCGTTAAAATATTATGTATGCGGTTGTTGATCAAGCTCCTTGGATTATGGGCATCATATCGATAAACACGTATATTATAGCCATCATATCGACAAAGTCCTGACCAGGTTCCAAACCACATAAACCCATGTTTGTCTTTTGCAATGCCATGTATAGTACTTTGCGGTAATCCGTTTTCGGAGGTGATATGGTCGAATTTAAGTTGCAAAAATTGAGCATGGCTATATAATCCCATACTCATCAAGAGCAGAAGTGCAATTGTTTTGATAATCGTTAGACTTTCGGTTAGCATTGCCCTTACCATAAGGGTCTAAAGTACAAAAAAAGCTTAATAACTCCATCCCGTCCTGTCTTGATAAAAACAATATTGGCTGTAACAGATAGATATTTATATTGTTTGAGACATTTTTACAGGGAATTTGAGCAATTTTTACTGCCTCCGGTTCGCGGTCTGAGATAGCTTTGTAATACGCTGACCACCATACCAGGTTGCTTTAAGCTAACAGCAATTATACAGATGTAAAATGTATCGGTAAAAAATGGTCCAATATAAACAACAAGCTTAATATCATGGAAATAAAATAATAGGATTTGTTAACCAACCTTAAATTATAGTAACATGGAAACGTTATATATTTCTTCACGTGCACGCGGTACCATAAATGCTGCATTGATTAAGATGATAAAAATCAATGATTTTTCGGCAACGCCTAAATATATACAGGTAGCCGATGCTATTGTAGAGGCTATCAAGCATAAGGTCATTGAAATCGGGGATGCGCTACCGTCCATTAATGATTTAAGTTATCAGCTGCAAATAGCACGAGATACCGTGGAAAAAGGATACCGAAAATTACGTATGGAAGAGATTATTAAATCTTCCCCCGGTAAGGGTTATTTCGTTGCGAAAGAGCAAACTTTCCGTTTGCGGATAGCCGTATTCTTAAATAAATTAAGTTCCCACAAAAAAATTGTTTACGATGCGCTTGCGAGTAAATTGGGCAATGAAGCGGCTATAGATCTTTTTGTATATAATAGCGATATTACACATCTGCGTACACTACTGCAAAACCTGTCCCAGACGTATGATTACTATGTGGTGTTCCCCTATTTTAAAGAAGGAAGGGAAAAAGCAGCAGAGGTGCTGTCTGTTATTCCAACTGATAAGTTGTTGTTATTGGGAAGGGATGTAGAAGGCGTTGACGGGGAGTTTCCAATTGTTTGTGAAAATCACGAGAAAGATATCTACGAAGCCTTGGAATCTATTCGGGAGCCGCTCTCGAAGTATAGCCTGCTTAAATTAGTGTTCCCTGATCATAGCGATTATCCGAAAGCCATTATTAAAGGCTTCTATAAGTTTTGTCAGGAATATGCTTTTGACCATCTTTTGGTCGGCAATCTGCAAGAAGAACAGATAGAAAAGGAAACATGCTATATTAATCTGGCCGAAGATGATTTATTTCATCTATTGGATAAGGTGAATGCGAAAGGGTTGGAAATCGGTCAGGATATTGGTGTTATTTCCTATAATGAGACGCCTCTCAAAAAATTCATATTGAATGGTATCACGACTATTTCCACGGATTTTCGTTTAATGGGGGAGTACGCGGCGACCAGTATTTTAGATGGCTTGAAAAGCCGCTTAGAGGTGCCCTTTTATACCGTCTTACGTGCGTCTGTGTAAATAAGATTATTTACGTTTAGTCCTGTGACAGGACGCCGCAGGATGCAAAATTTTAATTTGTTTAGTAGCTTAGCCTTGCTTTTAAAGAGGATGAATTAAACCTATGTTTTCACTAAAAACAAACACATATATCATATCATTGCTGTTGTTGTGTAGCACTTTATCGAGTTATGCGCAGCGTGTAAAAGAGGTACGGTATCTATCCGGTACGGATAACGAGCATACCGTGGATTGGGATTTTTGGGTAACAGGCGGAAGAAAAGCAGGGGAGTGGTCGAAAATTGCTGTGCCTAGCCATTGGGAACAACAGGGCTTTGGTTCCTATAACTATGGTCGGGACTATGTGACCTATGGCAAGAATTTTCGTTTCCATGAAGAAAAAGGAATTTATCGCCATGCGTTTGACGTACCAGCACATTGGAAAGATCAAAAGATCGTCCTTGTTTTTGAAGGGTCCATGACGGATACCGAGGTGGAGATTAACGGAAAATCGGCAGGAGATATTCATCAAGGGTCTTTTTATAGGTTTAAATACGATATCACCGATAAGATTCATTTTGGAGGAAAAAATACATTAGGCGTAACCGTGTCAAAAATGTCGGAAGACAATACCGTGAACAATGCGGAGCGGTTAGCTGACTATTGGATTTTTGGCGGGATATATAGACCGGTGTATTTGGAAGCGACACCCAAAGCACATATTACCTGGACGGCTATTGATGCCAAGGCGGATGGTTCGTTTAAGAGCAATATTTATTTAGAGAATATTCAAGAAAATTCGACTTTACGTGTAGACCTAAAAGATAAAGAAGGGCAGATAATCGGAACAAAAAGTATGAAGGTAGCCCCTTCCGATTCTGTGAAATTGGTGACGTTGGACGTCAATCAGCCTAATTTATGGACAGCAGAAACACCGCACTTATACCATGCTGTATTCACGTTAGAAAATGGCCGCGAAGAAAGTTATCAAACCACGGAACGTTTTGGGTTTCGTACAGTCGAAGTCCGTCAAGGCGATGGAATATATGTGAACGGTGTGAAAGTGAAAATGAAAGGCGTAAACCGCCATGTGTGGTGGCCGGAAACCGGTCGTTCTGTAAACCGACAATTGGATTTGAACGACGTGAAGTTGATCAAGGAGATGAATATGAACGCTGTACGCTGTTCACACTATCCGCCCGACAAAGCATTTTTAGAATACTGTGATTCTTTGGGACTTTATGTATTAGACGAACTCGCCGGTTGGCAAAAAGCTTATGGAACACCTGTGGGAAAGAAACTCGTCAAAGAGATGATCATACGAGATGTGAACCATCCATCTATCGTACTATGGAGCAATGGTAACGAAGGCGGTCATAATAAAGAATTGGTCAATGAATACGCAAAGTATGATTTATCCGCACGTACGGTCATTCATGCCCACCATCGGCCGGGAAATGCTATTAACGGAATCGATGGAAATCATTATGAAGATTATTATTCCACAAAAAAAATACTGGAAGGTCCGAATATTTATATGACGACAGAATTTCTGCATGCACAGGACGATGGTGGCGCTGCGGCTGGATTAGCAGACATCTGGGAATTACATTGGGAAGCGAAGCTTGGAGGTGGTGGTTTTATCTGGAATTTTGCCGATGAAGGTATTGTCCGCACGGATTTTAACGGGGCGATTGATGTAAACCGGGTAAATGCACCAGATGGTATTTTAGGACCTTACCGCCAAAAGGAAGGAAGTTTCTTTGCCATCAAAGAGATTTTTTCTCCGGTTCATATCAAGATGAAGAAACTTCCACAAGATTTTGATGGAAACATCGCAGTGGAAAACCGCTATCATCATACGGACCTTTCTGCATGTACACTTCAGTATAAGTTAGTCAAATACCAACAGCCCTATGCCGATGCGATAGGGATAATGGAGGAAACCATACACGGTGTAGAGGTTCCGATGATAAAACCTACCGAAAAAGGAGTACTGCAACTGCGCCTTGCTAATAACTGGAAATCGTATGACGCGTTGCTACTGACAGCTACTGATCCGCATGGGCAGGAAATATATACTTGGTCGTGGCGTATTCGGGATAATGCTGCTATAGCCAAGTCTATTTTGCCTGTAAAGACCGAGACAGCAGTGGAGCTTACAGAAGATAGTGCGCATTATATATTAAAAGCAAACGGTATTACTGCATTTATTGCAAAAGAAACGGGTTTGTTGGTAGATCTGGCAAACGACTATAGCATGAAAATGGCTTTTGGAAATGGTCCGATATTGATTGATGGTGAATATACATTGAAAGGTGTAACAACGGCGTCCGTAGGAAAAAACAAAGTGGTGGAATTTGATTTTGACGGCCAATTGGATCACATACGTTGGACGATGCAACCCGATGGCTGGCTAAAATTGGATTACAGTTACCAGATGAATGGAAAACGACCTTATGCCGGGGTAAGTTTTAATTTTCCGGAAAACTATATCATTACGGCGAAGTGGTTGGGTAATGGGCCTTATCGCGTATGGAAAAACCGATTGCAGGGGGTGACCTTAAATACCTGGGAAAATATGTACAATGATTCCAGGGCTGGAATCGGCCCTTGGGAATTTCCGGAATTTAAAGGATATTTCTCGGATGTGAACTGGGTACAATTTAATACAACACAAGGCAAATTCCTAGTGGTCACGGAGCAGGACGATATGTATTTACGTTTGTTCGATTTTTATGGAATTTCTGGCCCGCAGCATTACCCCAAGCTACCCGAAGGCGATATTTCCTTTTTGGATGCAATTCCGGCAATTGGAACCAAGTTAGCCATGGGGATTAATAACAGACCGGAGGTTAACGGTCCGGCAGGTGAAATGACAGTATTGGATAAATCGGTATCCCGTACACTATATTTCTATTTTGGAACACCTCGAGGCGAAAAAGAAAACACACAATTTGTAATGCCTAAAGAGAATATCTTGACCGATTAGGGCGGTTTTAGGCATTGAAGATACTCTTTTAGTTTTTAGTTTAGTTAAGTTAGCTTGGGTTGGTCAACGATGATTGTTGGCCAACTTTTTTATAGAACTATGATGTCGAGTTTCATTGCTAAATGCCATAACAAAGTTTTTACATATATCTATAAAAGCGACATATAAGCTTTTTACTATTAATAACACCATATTATTAACCGATTTTCTTTGGATGTACAGGACACTACAGGTTGCCTGTGCTGCTATTTGTTAATAGTTTAGGGATTGTAAATTAATAAAGTTAACAGTAATAGAGCTAGCGAGCTGACCGAAAAAAAAGAATATGAAAAGTACAATCTTTATAATCACCATGTTATTTGTAAGCCTTACTTCGCTGAATGTAGTAAATGGGCAGGATCGTTTTCCGGATGGAACACCCGTCTCTGGCTGGTTTAAAAAAGTAGAGCCGACGCGTATAGCATCATTAGGAAAATTATACCGTATTACGGATTTTGGTATTGGGCAAGATAGTACGGTGCTTCAAACGGAAAAAATTCAAGCGGTCATAGACAAGGCGTATGAAGCCGGAGGAGGAGTAATCGTTATACCAAAAGGTATATTTTTAAGCGGCTCTTTGTTCTTTAAACCTAAAACCCATCTTCATCTAGAAGAAGGCGCAGTGCTGAAAGGGAGTGATGATATCAGCCATTTTGAACTATTGATGACGCGCATGGAAGGACAGACGGTGAAATATTTTGCGGCGTTGGTAAATGCAGATAAAGTCGATGGTTTTACCGTGTCGGGGAAAGGGACGTTAGACGGAAATGGACTTCGGTATTGGAAAGCTTTTTGGCTTCGCAGGGGATTCAATCCAAACTGCACCAATATGGACGAAATGCGTCCCCGTGTATTGTATGTTTCCAACAGCAAGGATGTACAAATCTCGGGTATACGTTTAAAGAACTCTCCTTTCTGGACATCGCACTACTACCGTTGTGAAAATCTAAAATTAATCGATCTGCATATTACAGCACCTGAGAAACCTGTTAAAGCGCCTAGTTCGGATGCGGTTGATCTGGATGCCTGCCATAATGTGCTGATAAAAAATTGTTATATGTCGGTTAATGACGATGCCATAGCCTTAAAAGGGGGCAAGGGGCCGCAGGCAGATAAAGATCCCAATAATGGCAAGAATTATAATATTATTATCGAAGATTGCACGTTTGGCTTCTGTCATAGTACCTTAACCTGTGGTAGTGAGTCAATCCACAGTTACAATGTAATCTACCGAAACAATACACTCGATGGTGCAAAACGAATGCTGCAGTTAAAAATGCGTCCGGATACGCCACAGGAATATGAAAATATCTTGATTGAGAATGTCAAAGGGACCGCAGATATCATGTTGTTTATTCGTCCTTGGACCCAGTTTTTTGATTTAAAAGGCGAAAAGGATATTAAATTGTCGTACGCACGAAACATCATCCTCCGAAATATCGAATTAGATTGCAATGTATTATTTGACGTAAGTAATTCCAATCAGTACAAACTGTCCAATTTTACGTTTGAAAATATGACTATCAAGGCGAAAAGACCGAATATCAATCAAGATTATATCGAGAACTTTACGCTTAAAAATGTTGTGGTGAACGGTAAAAAAGTTGCGCAGAAATAGTTGTAAACAGATTTGATATGAAGAAAACGCTAAACAAAACGAAAATTCCATCTATATGGGAAGCGGTAATGAAAACCGTATTGGTCGGTGTTGTTGTATTGATGACTATACCCCTGTCTGCGCAACGTCTGATGGAACATTTAGATCGGGGATTAGTAGCCGTCAAGACATCGGATAACAGTACCTTCATCAGTTGGCGATTGCTCGCAACAGACGAGTACAACCTTCCTTTTCACCTTTATCGGCAATACGGAAAAGGGAAAAAGATACGTTTGACTGATCAACCCTTGACGAAAGGAACAAACTTCGAAGACAAACAAGTTGATTTAGCGAACGATGTCACCTATACCTTGGTCAGCCTTCAAAATCAGCAGGAAAAGAACGAGGCTGAGCTAAAACTTGACAAAAATACACCCGTAAGACAGTATCTGGAGATTCCATTACGGACCCCGACAGGTTATACTCCGGGCGATGCGTCGGTAGGCGATCTAGATGGCGATGGTACCTATGAAATCATCATACATCAAACAGGAAAGGGACATGACAATTCCCATAACGGTATTACTACTGATCCGATTTTTCAGGCGTATAAATTAGATGGTACGTTTCTTTGGGAAATTAATCTCGGAAAAAATATCCGGGAAGGAGCGCATTATACCCAGTTTATGGTGTATGATTTAGATGGCGACGGATATGCGGAATTTGTTTGCAAAACAGCAGATGGCACAAAAGATGGTCTTGGAAAGATAATTGGGAATGCCGATGCGGATTGGCGGGATACGGACAGTAACTCGTCCACATTTGGCCGCATTTTAAAAGGTCCCGAATACCTTACGGTTTTTGATGGCCGTACCGGAGAGGCGGTCAGTACGGTGGATTACTTGCCCGAAAGAGGTGATTTGCGGAGCTGGGGAGACACGCGCGCGAATAGATCGGAGCGTTATTTGGCAGCTATTGCTTATCTGGATGGAACGAATCCCAGTCTTGTTATGACACGAGGCTACTATGAACGGACGGCACTGGCGGCTTGGGATTTTAAAGATGGAAAGCTAGTAAGCCGTTGGGTTTTTGATACCAAGACAGGTAAACATCCTTATGCCGGACAAGGTTATCATAGTCTTGCGGTCGCCGATGTTGATGAAGATGGGAAAGATGAAATCATATTTGGTGCGATGTGTATTGACGACAATGGTACCGGATTATATACAACCGGCTTGGGCCATGGTGATGCTTTACATGTAACCGATTTAGATCCAGATCGTCCGGGACTGGAGGCATTCGGTATACATGAATTAAAAGGTGGCCGGAAAGGTGTAGGAACTGCACTTCGTGACGCCCGGACAGGTGAGGTACTCTTTAAAGGTGCGATTGATCAGGATGTGGGGAGAGGGGTAGCGGCCAATATTGATCCCAACCATCGAGGTGCCTATATGTGGTGGTTAGGTTCAAAGGTGATGTATGATATGAAAGGGAACCCTGTGGGACCACCACCGCGTTCCGCCAATTTTCTTATCTGGTGGGATGGTGATTTGAGTCGGGAGCTCTTGAACAGTAATTATATTGAAAAATATAAAGAAGGTATTATTTTTAGAGCAGAAGGCGCTTCATCGATTAACGGAACAAAAAGTACACCGAATTTGAGTGCCGATATCTTGGGCGATTGGCGAGAAGAACTTATCATCCGGTCAGATGATAATCAATCGCTACGAATATATACGACAACTATCCCAACAGAATACCGTCTGTATACGTTGATGCATGATCCTGTATACCGTTTAAGTGTCGCTTGGCAAAATGTGGCTTATAATCAACCGCCTCACACCGGTTTTTACCTCGGGACGGGGATGACCTTGCCAGTTAAGGTGTCGGATATACGTATTGTAAAACCAGATCGAGCGTTAAAAACAAAGAAATAAGTGCTATATGCAGATGATAAAGCAATTAACCATCGTATTATTGGGTATATGTCTCTTCTCTTTCGGGATACAGGATCGACCAACCATTTACTTGATTGGAGATTCCACCGTTAGAAATAGCAATCAGGAGTATTGGGGATGGGGTTCGCTACTAGGAGCGTTTTTAGATACAACTCAAGTGGCCGTGGCTAATCATGCTATGGCAGGTCGGAGTACACGTACCTTTCGTAAAGAAGGGCGCTGGGATCGGGTAAAAGAAAAGATGAAACCTGGAGATTACTTGCTGATTCAGTTTGGGCACAACGAGGGAAGTAAACCCGACACGACACGGCAAGGCTATCGAGGCGTTTTACGGGGCATCGGACAAGATTCTATTGCGCTGGATTGGGGAAATGGAGAGATGGAAATAGTACGTACTTATGGCGAAAATTTACGCCGTTTTGTGCGAGAAGCTAAACAGATAGGTGCCCATCCGATATTACTTTCCATGATTCCACGAAATCAATGGGATGAACAAGGACACGTGAAACGCGCCAACCAGGACTTTGGTTTATGGGCTCGACAGATTGCGGAAGAAGAGCGGATACCTTTCATTGATTTGAATGAAATTACCGCAAAAAAATATGATAAAATGGGGGCGGAACAGGTGAAAGAAAAATATTTTCCGGGTGATCATACCCACACGAACTATCACGGAGCTATGGAAAATGCAGCTTCGGTTATAGAAGGTTTGAAAAATATACAACATCCATTAGTAAAATATATAAAATGACGCACAGCAACAAAATAGTTATAGGGTTATCCGTTGTCTTATTGGTATGGAGTTTATGCTCTTTTGTCGGAAAAAAAGACAGACCTACTCTTTTTCTTATTGGAGATTCGACAGTGAAGACGGGGCGTGGAGATGGTTCCAATGGACAGTGGGGATGGGGAAGCTTTATAGCGAACTATTTCAATCCGCAACAAATCGATGTACAGAACAAAGCACTGGGCGGCACAAGTAGCCGGACATTTTATAACAATCCGAAACTGTGGCAGCAGGTATTGGACAGTATCCAGCCGGGTGATTACGTTATTATGCAATTTGGGCATAATGATGCCAGCCCCATCGTGGACACGCTGCGCGCGCGCGGTACTATCAAAGGAAATGGTAACGAGTATCGAGAAGTGAAAAATCCGCTATTGCACCAAAAAGAAATGGTTTATAGCTATGGATACTATTTACGCTTATTTGTAAAAAATATTCATGATAAGGAGGCAACCGCCATTATTTGCTCGCCGATTCCGCGTAATCGTTGGGAGGGAGATAAAGTAATCCGATCAGATTATGCCATATGGGCAAAGGAAGCAGCAGAACAGGCGGATGCTTTTTTTGTCCCGTTAGAAGACTTGATTGTTGCCGAATATGAAAAAAGAGGAAAAGAAGAAGTAGGAAGTTCATTTTTTGGTGCAAAGGATCATACCCATACCTTGAAAGCGGGGGCGGAGTTAAATGCTTCGTTAGTTGCAGGTTATCTTTCAGGAAATTCCGATATAGGATTGAAAAAGTATTTGAAAAAATAACTTAGGATAACAGCGAATAATGAAAACTTTAAGTATCCATCTTCTTTATTTTTTAGTTCTTCTACAAGTCGCATTTGCACAACGTGCCGATCGTCCGAATATCGTCTTAATTCTGGCAGACGATATGGGTTATTCGGATTTAGGTTGTTTTGGATCGGAAATACACACGCCGTATTTGGATAGTATGGCGCAGGGGGGCGTTAAAATGACAAATTTTTACAACGCTTCACGCTGTTGCCCGTCTCGAGCTTCGTTGCTTACCGGCGTATATCCACATCAAGCGGGAATAGGAGATATGATGAATACACGTCCCTATCCGGCGTATCAAGGATACTTGAACCGTGAGACAGTGACACTTGCAGAAGTTTTGGGAAGCGCCGGATATGGTACTTATATGACCGGGAAATGGCATGTAGGGCAGGCGCAGGAACACTGGCCGCTACAGCGTGGTTTCGATCAATTTTATGGTCTCATTGACGGAGCGAATAGCTATTTTGAGAATAGACCTTATCGTCCCAACCAAAAATTAACTATTGCCTTGGGTAATGAGGAAATAATGCCACCTCAGGACTACTATAGCACAGACGCATATACTGATTATGCCATTTCTTTTGTAGATCAGCACCTGCGGGAGAAAAAATCAGACCCATTCTTTTTATATATAGCTTATCAAGCCCCGCATTGGCCTCTACATGCCAAACCAGAAGATATCGCCCGTTATCAAGGTAAATATATGGATGGTTGGGAAGCTGTTCGGCAGCGAAGATTTGAAAAGCAGCAGGCATTGGGTTTGTTCCCGCCTTCGGCTACATTGTCGCCTTTAGATACCACCATCGGAGATTGGCAATCACTTTCATGGGAAGAAAAAGTGCGTTGGGATGAACGTATGTCGGTGTATGCGGCAATGGTAGATGCCATCGATCAAAATGTCGGTAGGCTAGTAGAGCATTTGCGTAAAAATGGTCAATTAGAGAATACCATTTTCCTATTTCTATCTGATAACGGTGCAAGCAACGAGACAATAACCAATCAAGGATTCACGGAAGAAATCCGGGCTGCTAATTTCTTTCCGGCAAGTCATCCGAAATCGTTTACGGCCTACGGGAAGGAAGGCGCTGTTGTGAGTAACACACCCTTTCGGAAGTTTAAACATTGGGAATTTGAAGGGGGGAATGCCACGGGTTTTATTGCCTATGGTCCTAACTATATTCCAAAAGGTTTGCAGATTGACCAACCTGCGCACCTGATTGATATTATGCCCTCTGTAGTGGAATGGGCGGATGCTGCTTATCCGAATGAATTAGCGGAACATGCGATCCAGCCTATGGAAGGAAAAGCTTTGCAGGCGATCTGGGACAATGAGCTAGTAAAAGAAAATCGAGCAATTTGCTTTGAACACGAAGGGAATAAAGCCGTTCGGAAAGGGGAATGGAAGTTAGTGGCGGAATATCCCGAGAATGTATGGTATCTCTATAATCTCGAGACCGATCGAACAGAAAATATCGATGTCAAAGAAAAATATCCAGAAGTTGTAAAGGAGCTATCGCAAGTTTATGACGCGTGGGCAAAACGTGTCGGCGTAATACCCTATCAAGAACTGGACAAGAAGCGGGGAAATGTGCGGTATCAATAATAAGTCAAAAAAGATAACCGAGCTTGCGAGCTCATCGAAGAAAATCACAAAAATATGGGTAGCGGAAAAAGAACAATGTATAGTTTGCTGGTGTTAATGGCCATTCTCTTTAGTGCCTGTGCATCCAAAAAGCAATTGGTTTCCAAAAAAGAGGACAAGCATGAGGTATTGGAAATCTTGCGGCGAACCAACAATTATTTTATGGAGAAATGGCCAGATACAAAGAAACCTATTTATACCACCCGTTGGCGTCCAAGTAATATTTGGACGAGGGGAGTGTATTACGAAGGATTAATGGCACTGTATAAAATTGATCAAGATAAGAGATATTACGACTATGCGGTAGACTGGGGAAATAATCATGCATGGGGATTGCGTAACGGTACCGAAACCCGAAATGGCGATGATCAAAACTGCGGCCAAACCTACTTGGATCTTTACGAAATAGATCCGCAGCCGGAACGCATAGCGGATATTAAAAAGAATATCGATTTCGTCATCGCGTCGGGAAAAGTGGATGACTGGACCTGGATAGATGCTATTCAAATGGCGATGCCTATCTATGCGAAACTAGGCGTCATGTATGATGACGAGGAATACTTTGACTACATGTATAAGATGTACGTACATTCACGAGATGTTGAAGGAGGCGGTTTATATAATAGAGAAGATAAACTATGGTGGCGCGATAAAGATTTTGTTCCGCCTTATAAGGAACCCAATGGGGAAGATTGTTATTGGTCGCGTGGAAACGGGTGGGTAGTAGCTGCTTTGGTACGTGTCCTGGATCTTCTTCCTGAAAACCAACAGCATCGTGCGGAATATCTACAAGATTTCAAAGATCTTATGGAAGGTGTTCTGGCTACGCAACGAGAAGATGGCTTCTGGAATGTCAGTATGCACGATCCTACTAATTTCGGTGGCCGCGAGACCAGTGGAACCGCTCTTTTTGTATACGGGATGGCCTGGGGTATTAATCAAGGTATTCTGGACGCTGCTGTCTACCGTCCTGCTATGGAGAAAGCATGGAAAGTCATGGTAAATGAAGCTGTACACCCATCAGGTTTCTTAGGTTATCTCCAAGGGACGGGAAAAGAACCTAAGGATGGGCAACCTGTAAGTTACGCGAGTGTACCTGATTTTGAAGACTACGGACTCGGATGTTTTTTATTGGCGGGTACCGAAGTGTATCGACTATTGGACAAATAGTAGATCATATAAACGAGGATAAATCTAGATGGAAAGAATGAGATTTTGGAGTACGTTTTGCCTAATAGTCTTTAGTTTCGCGGCTTTTGCACAATCCCGACAGACGTACAGTTTTAACGCGGGATGGAAAATTCATATGGGCGATTTACAAGAGGCGCAACAGCCTACATTCGATGATAAGGAATGGAGAGCTGTTACGTTACCTTATGCCTGGAATGAAGATGAAGCTTTTGCAAAACCGATACATGAACATAGCACCGGCGTGGTTTGGTATCGTAAAACGTTCGTATTGCCGGATGATGTGCCGCAAGAAAAGGTGTTTTTAGAATTTGAAGGTGTGCGTTTTGGAGCAGAATTTTACCTTAACGGTACATGGATAGGCCGCCACGAAAACGGCGTCATGGCATCCGGTTTAGATATCTCTCAACATGTGGTAAAAAAAGGCGAAAATGTCCTTGCTGTTCGAACCGATAACGATTGGCGATATAGGGAAAAAGCAACCAATAGCATTTTCCAATGGAACGATAAGAATTTTAATGCGAATTATGGCGGTATCCCCAAAAATGTGTGGATTCATTTTACCGGTGGAACGTACCAAACCTTGCCATTATATTCCAATTTAGGAACGACGGGTGTATATGTTTATGCACAGAACATAGATATTTCAAAAAAACGGCTGGATCTCCATGTAGAATCTGAAGTAAAAAATGAAACATCTACAGCTTCTAAAGGACAATTTGTGGTGGAGGTACGCGATACGGCTGGTACGGTCGTACAGACGTTTGAAAATTCTTTTTCACTGGCAGCCGGAGCAACAGGAACTATTCGGGCGCAATCTACATTGGACAATGTCCATTTCTGGAATTGGGGATACGGCTACTTATATACCGTAACCACCAAATTAGTGGTTGATGGAGAAACAATTGATGCGGTGGATACGCGTACAGGATTCCGTAAAACGGCTTTCCGGGACGGTATGGTGTTTATAAACGATCGTGTATTGATGATGAAAGGCTACGCTCAACGGACAAGCAATGAGTGGCCGACAGTAGGTCTTTCTGTAGCGCCGTGGTTGAGCGACTACAGCAATAAGTTGATGGTGGAAAGTAACGCGAATCTGGTGCGTTGGATGCATGTTGCTCCCTGGCGCCAAGATGTGGAATCTTGCGACCGTGTCGGACTGATGCAGATGCTACCTGCCGGAGATGCGGAAAGAGATGTAGAAGGCCGCCGATGGGAGCAGCGGACAGAATTGATGCGAGATGCGATCATCTACTACCGAAACAGTCCGAGCGTTATTTTTTGGGAAAGTGGGAACGAATCCATCTCTGAAGAGCACATGGCGGAAATGATAGCGATCCGTGACCAATATGATCCGCATGGTGGACGTGCCATCGGATCCCGTGAAATGCTGGATAGTAAGCTTGCAGAATATGGAGGCGAAATGCTTTACATCAATAAGAGCGCAAGGCATCCGATGATTGCCACCGAATATATGCGCGATGAAGGATTACGTAAATATTGGGACGAATATACCTATCCTTTCCATAAAGAGGGGGAAGGCCCGCTGTATAAAAACAACGATGCCAGTGATTACAACAGGAATCAAGATCAGCATGCCATGGAAACCATCCGCCGCTGGTGGGAATACTGGAAAGTACGTCCGGGAACAGGAAAACGGGTAAGTTCGGGTGGTGTGAATATTATCTTCTCTGACTCCAATACGCATTACAGAGGGAAGGAGAACTACCGCCGGAGTGGTGAGGTAGACGCTATGCGGATTCCTAAAGATGGGTATTATGCACATCAGGTGATGTGGGATGGCTGGGTCGATCCAGACGCTAAAGGTCTTCATATCATCGGACATTGGAATTACCCAGCGCATACCAAAAAAGATATACATGTTGTCAGTGCAGGTGAAAAAGTAGAACTGTTTGTGAATGGCCAGAGTCAAGGTTTTGGCAATCGTTCCTATCAGTTCTTGTTCACTTTTCCACAAGTAGCTTTTGTAGCAGGAGAATTAAAAGCACGTTCGTATGATGAAAACGGTAACGTGTTGAACGAAAAAGTAATACAAACGGCAGGCGAACCGTATAGAGTAAAGCTCAACTATACGCATGGAGCCAATGGACTATATGCCGACGGCAATGATATGGTTTTAGTGGATGTAGAAGTGTTGGACAAAGAAGGAAAACGTTGTCCGACAGCAACCAATATGATTGATTTTACATGGGATGGTCCGATGGACTGGCGAGGAGGTATCGCACAAGGTCCTAACAATTATATCCTTTCCGAGTCGTTGCCTGTTGAAGGCGGTATAAATAGAATATTGTTACGTACTAAATACGGAGAATCAGGTGAAATGAAAATAAGGGCACAGGCCAACGGCCTTTTACCCGATAGTCTCTCCTGGGAAGTTTCTCCCATTTCCGAAAAAAACGGTCTTTTTGTGAAAAATGCCGGAATAGGGCTGCCTTCCAACATCGATCGGGGAAATGGTTTGCAAGATGAACCGTTAAAGCAACGACGGATAACATTACCTATACAGAAAGTACAGGCTGGCGCAAATCAGGAAATGGCTATAGCCTCCTATGACGATAATGAACTGACAGACTGGGTAAATGACGGCACATTACAAAATGCCTGGATAGAATATACCTTAGACAAAAAATCCGACATTGATGAGATTGATTTAAAATTGAACAATTTTAGGTCGAGGAGTTATCCGTTACAGGTTTTTGTTGACGATAAGCTCGTGTTTGATGGAAATACAAAAACCACGTTGGGTTATTATACGTTGGAAATCCCACGCACACAAGGGCGGCGGATAAAAATCCAGTTGAAGGGAAGTTCTGTTATTGCAGCAGAGAATCAGCACGCCGAAATTGGAGGAAAGAAATTGGATGACGGCGTAGCACGGGATGATATCGGTGTAAAAGGTAGGCTTAGTATTATTGAAATAGATATTCACAAAAAATTATAAACTATGCATAAAGTAGCGTTTAAAATGCGATTAAAACCGGGAATGAAAGATGAATATGAAAAGAGACATGCGGCTATTTGGCCGGAATTGGTTGAACTATTGAAAGAAAATGGCATAGCAGATTATACAATTTTTTTGGACGAAGAAACCAATACACTTTTTGCAGTACAATGCTTGTCGGGAAAATCATCCCAAGAACTGGGTAAGGCGGATATCGTACAACGTTGGTGGAAATATATGGCAGATATTATGGAAACTAACGCCGACTTTTCACCTGTCTCTACACCGTTAACGAGAGTTTTCCATTTAGATTAAACGATGATGAAGAGAAGATTTTTAGCGATATTGATATGTTATGGAATGGCGACTTCTACCGGATGGGCGCAAGATTTGTGGCCTAGCGTAACCAAAGAAATGAAACCTTGGACGCGTTGGTGGTGGCTTGGTTCTGCGGTGGACAAACCCAACCTGTCCAGAGAGATAAAACTGCTGTATGAGGCTGGATTTGGAGGAGTAGAGGTGACGCCTATTTACGGTGCTAAAGGATATGAAGATCGATATATCCCCTTTCTGTCAGAAAAATGGATGGATATGCTGGCATTTACAGCAGATCAGGCAGACGCCCACCAGATGGGTGTAGACATTAATTTAGGAACGGGTTGGCCATTTGGTGGACCCCAAATAGACGAACAACATGCAGCCACCAAATTGTTTTTAGATGAGATCGACCTAAAGAGAGGGCAAGCTTTAACGTTTCCGCTGGGGGTAAGTGACACCAAACAAAGTTTCAGCAAATTGCAGGCTCTTCGCGCATTTAAATCCAATGGAGAGGAGATTGATCTGGATAACCAGATGCGTAATCAGTCGGGAAGCTGGACAGCTCCAGAAGATGTTCGGGTCATCGCTCTTTTTTCAGGAAGAACACGTCAAAAAGTAAAGCGTGCCGCGCCGGGAGGTGAAGGCTTTACGCTTGACCATTTGGGTAAAGAACCAGTGCAACGGTACTTCCATCATTTTCAGAAAGCATTTCAAGGAAAAGACCTACAGATCCGCGCTTTTTTTAACGACAGCTACGAAGTATATGGTGCCAACTGGACAGATAGCTTTTTGGAAGAATTTGAAAAAAGAAAGGGTTATAAATTGCAGGCATATTTATTAGACTTTGCTGGAAAGGGAAACGATAAAGAACGGGAAAAGCGTGTGAAATCAGATTACCGGGAAGTGGTGAATGCTATTCTCCGGGATAACTTTTTGATTCCTTTTACCTCGTTTTCCAATCAACATGGTGCGCTATCAAAGAATCAGGCACATGGATCGCCCGGAAATCTGATAGACCTATATGCCAGTACGGATATTGCCGAATGTGAGACTTTTGGATCAAGTTTTTTTGCTATTCCTGATCTGAGACGGGACAGCACCGATGTTCGGAATGTTGACCCTGATCCGATGATGTTTAAATTCGCATCTTCGGCAACCCACACGACCGGTAAACAATATACTTCCTCCGAAACGTTTACTTGGCTTACCGAACATTTCAAGACATCGCTCGCGCAAGCAAAACCAGAGGTTGAACAATTGTTTTTGGCCGGTGTGAATCACATTTTTTATCACGGTACAACCTATTCTCCCGAAGATGTGCCGTATCCAGGCTGGTTATTTTATGCGTCTGTTAATTTTACGACCAACAATTCGTTTTGGTCTCACCTCCCGGGATTAAATAGCTATATTACCCGTGTACAATCCATCTTACAGACGACACAGGCAGATAATGAACTATTGATTTATTGGCCGATATATGATGTTTGGCACGATACAAAAGCGCCATTTAAAACATTAAGTGTGCATCATGTAGATGATTGGTTGCACCCAACCGAGTTCTATAAACAAAGTATGTATCTACAGCGGTTAGGGTATAGTTTTGATTTTGTGTCCGATGCGATTCTCGCTAAATCGGAAGTAAAGGACAATCTTGTGGTAACGGCACAGAAAGCACGCCCTTATAAGGTTATCTATATTCCATCGACACAGTATTTTTCGGAGAAAACCCTCGAAAACCTGTTGACGTTAGCGCGTAATGGGGCAACGCTCATTTTTGAAACACTGCCGAAAGATGTAGACGGTTTAGCAAACTTGGAATCGCGTCGCAAAAAAATGAAGGAATTATTGGAAACTCTTCCGTTTAAAGACGATGAAGAAAACCAATATACGAAGTATGGTAAAGGAAAAGTATACCTGACCAATGATGTTTACTCGGCTTTAGAAACAGAACAACTGTATGCGGAACGTTTAGTACGTACAGGACTTAAATTTAACAGACGTGTAACGGAAAATGGAACGTATTATTACATGGTCAACCATACCGATAAAATGGTAGATCAATACGTTCAGCTGAATAGGACCGGGAAAAACTACACCTTATTGGACCCACAGACGGGAAAGACATTTAAGCTTCCCACAGAGAAGGATGCCGTTCGTGTACAGATCCCTTCAGGTTATGCCTGGATAGTGTATGTATCCGATACGGATAAGACAGACGTACCGTATCACTATATTGATCAGTCGCAGGAGGAAAAGGTATTCGTTCATCCGTGGAGAGTAAGTTTCTTAAATGGCGGCCCGCAGCTGCCAAAAGCACGAACATTGAATAACTTGGGCTATTGGACCGATTGGGGCGATGAGGTAGCGAATAAGTTTTCCGGTGAGGCAGCTTATGAAACCTCTTTCTCTATCACGAAACAAGCGGATAAAGCTTATCAGTTGCAATTAGGTGCAGTCGGCGAAAGTGCACGTGTGTGGGTTAATGGAAAAGATGCCGGTATCGTATGGGCGCATCCGTTTACGCTGGAAATTGGTGATTTGTTACAAAACGGAAAAAATGAGATACGGATAGAAGTTGCTAATTTAATGGCCAATCGTGTTCGGGATCTCGATAAACGAAAAGTTTCCTGGCGCAATTATCATGAAATCAATTTCGTAAATATTGATTACAAAGATTTTGATGCAAGCCAATGGAAGCTGATGGACAGCGGTCTAAAAGGGCCTGTGAAGTTAATCAGCTATTGATTTCTCCCTGTACATATTAAAATAGAAAGGCCATTTTTTAAATAAATGGCCTTTTTTAATGCGGGAGCATGAAAGTGCATAACAGTTTTGTTACATGGGCTATTTAACTTAGTACAGCGCTATGAAATATAAATCTATGGTAATAACGAATTGGTAAATCTATGAGAGAAAAAATCTTTTTTTATTGTTTGTTTGCTCTCTTTCTCGGCGGCGCGTATTCGGCGTCTGCACAAGAAATGTTAAAGGGAAAGATAGTAGATGCTTCACAGAAACCGCTAGCAGGGGTATCTGTGCGGGTTGTAGGAGACGATAGCCGTTCGGCATCATCCGGAGCCGACGGAGAGTTTAGTGTTTCGGTCAATGTCGGTGAAACGCTGCAGTTATCTTCGGTGGAATATGAAAGCCAGCATGTTGTAGTGAAAAGCCTGCAACCGCTTACATTGACCATGCGGGCAAAGGACGAAGTACTGGACGAAGTTGTTGTTATTGGTTACGGTACGCAACGTCGTTCGGATGTCATTGCTCCCGTTTCCAAATTTAATGCGGAAGGCTTGGAAGAACGGCCACTCGTGCGTGTTGATCAGGCACTGATAGGACAGGTATCAGGCGTTCGGGTAAAGCAAACAACGGGTATTCCAGGGAAAGGGCTGAGTGTACAGGTGCGCGGATCGGGTTCTATCACGGCTGGAACGGAACCACTTTATGTTATTGATGGTTTTCCGTTGGGTATGGCCGCGCAAAATGGATCAGGTAATTATGCACAAGGTAGTCCTTTAGATAATATCAACCCAAATGATATTGAATCGATTGAAGTGTTAAAAGATGCTGCCTCGGCTGCAATTTACGGTTCCAGAGCAGCCAATGGTGTCGTGCTTATTACGACCAAGCGTGGAAAAACCGGACAGCCGCAGATTTCCTTTAATACGTATCTGGGAGCATCATCGCCTTACCGAAAGTTAGATATGCTAAATGGGGAAGAATGGATTGATAGAGCGGTGGAAATGATCAATAGTGATTGGGTTGTCTCTGGTGCCGGAAGAACGGCAACGCAGACGATGGACGAACGACGGGCGATTTTAGGACTCAATCCCGGCACCTATAACACTGCTTATATGTATGATGAACGTTGGTTGCAAGACGGTCGCCCGGGCATTTATACGATCAATTGGCAGGATGAAGCTTACCGTACAGGTTTAGTGCAGAATTATCAATTAGGAGCTTCGGGTGGCACGGAGTATGTCAACTATTACATTTCCGGAAATTATATGGATCAGAAGGGCATTGTGCGAGGGGTAGATTATAAAAACTATGCACTGCGTGCCAATGTGGATGTGAAGCCTACGAAAAAACTCACTTTGGGAATGAACTTAGCGCCGACTTACTCTGAAGCGAATGATCCTGGTGTAGAAGGAAAAGATAATATCATTCACCAAATTTATTCCATGACTCCCATACAGACTAATCCAGTGGGAACGGTCAACGTATTCGAAAACGATAAATATCCATGGAGCACATCAACCAATGATCCGATTGCTAAATTGGAGAATTATCTCGGAGAGAATAAAACAGCACGCATGTTAGCGACCCTGTACGGTCAGTATAATATTCTAAATAATCTCGTTTTTAAAACAACAGTGAATTTAGACCATACCGATAGGACAGCCTTTAGTTTCCGTCCTTATACGGTTGGAGGAACATTGCCAGAACGGACCAATAGACCAAATTTCTCGACTTATGGATCCAGTAATAAATATCGAAAGCAAACGTTTGTCAATGAAAATACCTTGACATATAATTTGGAGTTGGACAAACATAACTTGACAGCTTTGTTAGGGCATGCCTACAATTACGATCGTTTTGACGGATCGACCATTACATCCCAAGGAGGCTATACGAATAGTAACATCAAGACATTAAATGCAGCGGTAGGTACTACAGCAACATCTACCGCTACTAAAAATCTATTGTTATCTTATTTTGGCCGGGTACAATATGCTTTCGACGGTAAATATTTGGTTTCTGCCAGTGTCCGCCGCGACGGATCGTCTCGTTTTGGAACGAATACCAAATGGGGTTGGTTTCCGTCCTTATCTGCGGGATGGCGGATTTCTGACGAAAGCTTTATGGAGTCTGCAGAATTTATACAGGATCTAAAAATCCGTGGTAGTTATGGTGAGTCTGGAAATAACAATATTGGTGATTATAGTGGTATCGCTGTATTGAATAGTGCAAACTATTCTTGGGCTGGTGCGACTGCACCGGGTTGGGCACCTGGCAATATTATTAATCCCGATCTTACCTGGGAAAAATCCCGGACATTTGATTTGGGTCTGGACTTTGCTTTATTCCGCTCTCGTTTATCCGGATCGTTTGACTGGTATCAAAGAACGAGTAGTAACCTTTTGCTGAATGTACCGACAATGTGGTCGACAGGTTTCGGCTCGTTATTGGATAATGCGGGCGAAGTACGAAGTCGCGGTTGGGATTTGGAAATCACTTCACGTAACCTACAACGAGACAATTTCTCCTGGTCAACATCGTTTAATTTGAGCCATAATACCAATAAAGTGACCCAATTGGTGGGCAATCAGCAAGAAATCCTGATCCCCTCTTCCTTTGATATTGAACACAGTATTCTACGTGTGGGTGAGCCCATGTACAGCATTTATGTGGTGCAACAAGATGGGATTCTGACGCAGCAGGACATCGATAATGGAGCTGCGGTATATGGCAATCAAGTAGCTGGAGATCCACGCTATGTGGATGCTAACGGAGATAAGGTGATCGATGCCAATGATCGGGTCATCGTAGGACACCCGAATCCAGACTATGTATGGGGAATTACGAATGATTTCCGTTACAAAAACTTTGATTTGAGCTTTATGTTTCAAGGACAGAACGGAGGACATCTTTATTCACTCTTAGGTCGGGCGCTTGGGCGTACAGGACAAGGTGCGAGCGATAATGCCTTAGGCTTTTATCGAGACAGATGGCGTTCGGCAGAAGATCCAGGGGAAGGTAGGGTTGGAAAGGCCTCTTCCACCTTCGGACGTATTAAGAATACCGATTGGCTGTATTCTTCCGATTATTGGCGTTTGCGTAACGTGACGTTCGGGTACAATTTTAGAGATCTACGTTTGGCAGGACAGTCCTGGTTAAACTCTGGTCGTGTGTACCTAACGTTGGAAAACTTTTGGGGAAAGGATAAATACGATGGTGGGCTTAACCCCGAATCGGCAAACACGAATCTAAGTGGTAGTAGTGTTTTCTCTGATGCAGGAGACTACGGTGGATTGGCACTGCCGAAAACTGTCACATTTGGTATTAACTTGACATTTTAAAATGATGAAGAAGATATTATATTTAGCAATTAGCTTAAGCTTATTATCCTCCTGTGATATGGATTTGGATCAACAGCCAATATCCGCAGCCTCATCCGAAACCTATTTTCAGACGATAGGTGACTTTACGCAAGGACTGAATGCAATTTATAGTGCGGCGCGGGAATACCCCGATCGTCTGATGAACCTTTCGGAGACTCGATCCGACAACCTATTCGCTGTTTCTGATGGTGGAGTACGTGATTGGGAAGGCATCAACAGCTTTCACAGGAACATCTTGAGTAATCCTTATGTAATGGAAGCTTGGCAAACCGATTTTATGGGGATTTTTAGGGCAAACAACTATCTCGAACAACTGGCGACGAAAGGCGAAGCTGTTATTATCGATACCGATTTACGCCGACGTATGGAAGGAGAGGTACGTTTCCTTCGGGCATTTTATTATTTTGATCTGATCCGTTATTTCGGCAGAGTACCCTTGATCGACCGTGTGGTGTCTGCTAATGAGGCGAAGACTATCCCTCGCAGTGCTGTCAGTGAAATTTATAGTTTAATACTAAGCGACCTCAATTTGGCTGTTGACTATTTGCCTGCACCGAGTGCTTATGCTGACCAGGATAAAGGCCGTGTAAACAAATACGCAGCCAAAATGTTGCTTGGATTAGTATACATGACACGTTCTGGACCTGATCTTGGTGTAGATGGTGCCGGATTGAATACCAATGAATGGGGAGAAGCTGTTAAACAATTTGATGAAATTATCGCCAGCAATGAGTTTCAATTTTTGCCTACCTACACAGAGATCTTTGATTACAATAATGAGCGTAATAAAGAAGTGATCTTTAACATAGAATACTCCAGCGGAGCCAGTCCAGTAGTAGGGGCGACCTTCCCATGGGTATTGGTACCGGATACTTGGTTTCAATCTTTGGGATTCGGTACACAAGGAGGCCTAACCATAAGACCTGTGTCGAAAAACCTGTTGGACAAATATGAAGAAGATGATGTGCGTCGATCGTTTAGTATACAGGAAGGTTATGTATACAACACGAATGTGGAAGAGAACAGGCCTTTCATCAAGAAATTTGTTGATATTACAAAAGTACCTACAACTAGTAGGATGGACTGGCCGATCAATTATATCGTGTATCGTTACACAGACCTGTTAATGCTAAAAGCGGAATGTGTGCTAAATGGTGCTCCGGGATCTACCGTTACCGATGTGGATGCTGTTGTTAATGCTGTTCGTGAGCGTGCAGGACTGTCCTCTACATTAACCGGTGTAACGAAAGGACAACTTTTGGAAGAACGTCGTCGGGAGTTTATCGGAGAGGGCTCGCGCTGGTTTGATCTTATTCGTTCGGGTACCGTGGAAGCCACAATAAAGTCTTGGATCGCAGCCGAGGATTCCGGCGGCCAGATGGAAGACTTCAAAATTGAATATGTGCTATATCCTGTTCCTCAGTCAGAAATGAGTAACGCTCCGGGACTCTATGAACAAAATCGAGGTTATTGATTTTTCTATTATTTATGTAATTTATAAAGAGCTGCTTAAATTGATTTAAGCAGCTCTGCTTGTATTCTTTACATCCTCAAACAGGATGCGGCATGATAGTGTTACGAAAGGTATTCGCTAAATTGCAATTGGCAAATCTTCACTTTGCTTGTACATTTTGTAAGGAAAAAAGACAGTTATAAGCTTATGTATACGATTTATTTGAGATTGATGTTGTTTGGTATGATCATGTTATGTTCTTGGTCGGCTACCGCACAGATTGGTAAACGTTTTCCTTCCGAGCGAAAGGTTGTTAGGGATCCGGTTACCGGTGTTGATCTGGTATTTTTAACCAGTACAGCGGCAGAGAATTCAAAAATATACCAGACCCACAACCAATGGACGTCGGATGGGCAGTGGTTGATTTTTCGCTCGAGCCGTGTGCCTGGCGAAGCAATTGCCGTTCATGAAGAAAGTGGAGAAATGGTACAAGTTACTGAGGGGGGGTACACCGGGATGTTGAATATCGCCAGAAATTCCATGCACCTCTATTTCATGCGCAAACCTATAGGAAGGAGTGCAGACGGATCAATGGAAGTTGTCGAAGTGGATCTGGCAAAGCTGTTTGCTGACAGCGAGACGGGAAATTTACAGTCAGCATCAGTTTACCAAAGGGTTTGCGGAATCACATCTCCTGAAATCGGTGCCGGTGGCGATATGGCTTTGGACGGAGATAGCGAAGAATGGGTGTTTTTCCGTGTTGGTAAGGACGAAGCGGCCAAACACCTGCCCGAAGGTACAAAAATTGAAGAAGCGTTTGGTCCCCGCAATATGGGAGCCGGTCCATCAGGTATAGCAAAAATGAATATCAAGACCGGTGAAGTTGCCCATGTGACCTCTGTTCCTTTTCAGGTCGGGCATATACAGACAAACCCTTGGAAAACGGGGGAAATTGTCTTTTGTTGGGAAACCGGAGGCAAGTCGCCCCAACGTACATGGACAGTCATGGCGGATGGTACTGGACTGCGGCCGCTCTATCCCGAGTCCGAATACGAATGGGTCACCCATGAAGCATTTCTGACGACGGATGAGGTGGGTTTTGCGATCATGGGGCATCGTCCTATTCCTGGTGTGGTGGACGCCCAAACAGCTCCGGGTACAAACGTCGGTGGTGCTAACCCGGGGCAAGAGACAGCTTGGGGTCCTTCCGGTACACGGGAGAAGCCTACGGGTTTTGCCGTCGTAAACCTCCGAACACGGGAGATGCGTATCGAAGGGCAGACCCATCGTGGCAGTGGTTTTTGGCACGTAGCTGGTTCGGGTGATGGCCGCTGGCTAGCTGGGGATGACTTCGCACGAGACATCTATCTGATTGATCGTCATACCCACGAGATGGTGCTGTTGTCTTCGGGGCATAAAACTACTGCAGCAGACCACCCACACCCCACATTCAGTCCAGATGGCACGCGTATCCAAATTCAGTCAGCTATGATCTCGGAAGATGAACGTACGATGAACATTTGTATTATTCCGGTACCCAAAAGTTGGTTGGAACGAACATATAGTAAAAGACTTGACTAATCGATAAGATGATGAAATATTTATTCTTTTTGGGATGTACAGCCTTTTTCGCATTATCATCATGTAGCCAACGCGAAGAAATAAAGACAATTACGCTGAAGAATACCGATTCTGTCGATTTACGGCAGAAGGCCATTGTCGTCCAACGGTCGGACTTGACGAACGATAAGGAATTTTACCCACTCCTGCTTGATGCAAAGGGCGATACCATTCCTTCCCAAGTAGATGATACTACTGGAGACGGTAAGTGGGATGAATTATTTTTCCTGATCGATATCCCCGCGTTGGGCGAAGTGGTCTTGACAGCGCAACATACCGATGACAGCATAGCGTATGAACAGAAAACGGCAGTTCGGTTTGGTAAGCGAG